>JACCDO012230614.1_pt1 | contig 14157 bp, 9 predicted proteins | sample 7446101 | NCBI WGS metagenome assembly JACCDO01 (sample SAMN15323440, study PRJNA562643) | freshwater metagenome | isolation source: river surface water | place: USA:Blue River Watershed | collected 2017-08-16
AAATTTAATTATTATTATATATTTTTCTGGTCATTCTAACACACACGGTTTTCTTAAGTTTTACGATTTATACGTTAACGCTCATAATATATTAAATGCAATTAATTTAAATTTATATAAAAAAACTCATATTTATTTTATAATTGATAGCTGTTTCAGTAAAAATTTTATTATTACATTCCTAACAAATAATTATAAATATAATAATATTATAAAAATATCATTCTTAGTCAGTTGTTTGGAAAATCAATATAGTAAAGAAATAGAGATTGATTATGATGAAATATTATTTAAATATAAAAAACCAAGTTCATTTAAATTAGTTGCAAGTGTTTTCACATTTTATTATAGCAAATTACTAGAAATAAGAAACATAAATAATATAAATGATTTTAAAAATATTATAAATGATAAGCTATGGAAAATGATTTCAACCAAATATAATCAAACAATTTATTTTGAGGAAATAAATTGATATATATAATTACCTAAAGTAATTATAATGGTAGATAGATGTGCTCCTACTAAGAGTTATACTCAAGGTTCATGTTTTACATATGAAAATTTGGTTGATATTGCCAAAGAATATAATAAAACATATCAAGATAAAATTATTATACCTAATGATAAAAAACAATTATTAAGAGAATTAACACATAGAATGAAAACAAAATATAATTGTGATGATCAATTATGTTGGATTAAATCTAGTATTGTTAAACAAACCAAAAATGATGATATATTAAAATATACATTTAGACCAAATGGTCCTAAAAAACAGTTTGAATGGTTAAGCACAAATGATATTAATAAAGTTATGGAACAATATGAATATAAATATAAAGATTTCCTATTTCTTGGAGCTCTCCCTTATGATTTTGAAGAATTACCTTTATATAAAATGAATGAATTAAATTTTGATGAATTGGCTAGAGAAAAAATTAATACAATTGGTGCTGTAATTAATTTAGATACACATGATATGCCTGGTTCACATTGGGTTGCATTATATATAAATTTAAAGAAAAATGCCATTTATTATTTTGATAGTTTTGGTAAAAAACCTGGTAGAAGAATTAATATGTTTATAAGAAAAATATTAAATCATATGCATAATAAATCACTTCAGAAAAGATTTGATATCACTGAATTTATGAATAGATATCAATATAAAGATGAATATGATGTTAGATATAATAAAACTCAACATCAATTTAAAAATAGTGAATGTGGTGTTTATAGTATGAATTTTATTATTAGACTTTTAAATGGAGAAACTTTTGATGAAATTGTTGATAATATAACAAATGATTATGAAATGAATTTATGTCGTAAAAAATATTTCAAAAATACTTAATTGGTTGTTTCTATTATGAAACTTAAATTATAATTCATATTATTAAAATTATATAATATATTATCTTCCGTATAAAATTCTAATAATAAATTACTTAATGATATCTTATTATTAAATACCATATTACATATACTTGAACCATTAAAATTTAATATTCCAACTGGTTTATCTTGATATATATTTCTTATATAAAAGTATAATTTATTTATATGCCGAATATCATATATTCTTTCTGCTAATAATGTTAATACATAATTTTCATTATTATTAAATCCTAATTTATTTGCAAATGAATTATATAGTAATTGAAATGGTGTTTCATTATCTATTGATTTGATTACTATTTTTTCTTCTATATTTGTTGTAAATGTTAAATCACTATTTTCATTTAATTTTTGCAATAAATTTGTTATATTATAATTACCTCTTTGAATAAATATTTGTTTATCCATATTATTATATTTATATAATAATGCACTATCTTCTAATATATTATACATTGGTGGAGGGAGCTGATAACTTATTAATTTTATATTTGATATATTATTTATTAAATTAAATTGATAATTATATCTAGAATCTTTCTTGTTTATCTCTAATTGTAATTCTTCAGTGAAGTTTTTTTTTTGATATTGATTAGATTCTCTTATTAATTCATTTTCTTGCTTTAACATTCTAATTGTTTGTTGCATTTCATTCATCTTGTTTAATAATTCTTGATAACCATTTTGAGAAGAATCTTGAGGTTGGTAATGATGTTGAGGCTGGAATTGCTGAGGTAGTTGTGGAGGAGGTATTTGTTGAGGCGGTATTTGTTGAGGCTGGAATTGTTGAGGCTGGAATTGTTGAGGCTGGAATTGTTGAGGCGGTAATTGCTGAGGTGGAACAGGTAAATTATTATTACTAAACATTGTATTCATATTGTTATTATTATTAAACATTGTATTCAAATTATTATTAGTATTTTGAACTGGTGCAGACGGTGTCATGTTCCTTTCCATTTTTAATTGTTTTAATCTATCCATTGTTGATAATTGTTCAGTATATTTACTCTTATCACTTGATGGAACTGAAGAACTAAAATTACTATCCATTACATCATTAAATCCTAATAATGGTTTAGAGTCCATTGGTTTTGATTGTTGCATAATATCATTAGATGTTTTTCCAACTTTTTGTGGTTTTAAAAAATCAGGAAGTTCAGTTGGTTTTGGTTTTTCTTGAGTAGAACGTCTTGAATTTTCAATTTCAGCTAATCTAGTATTAATATCTTCTGTTGCTTTTTTCATAAAATCTGCGGAAATAGGAGGAGCACTTCCAAAATTTTGTCCAGCAAATGAATTTGAACTTGGTCTATCAGCACCTGGAATTGGAACTGTTTTTTTAATACTATTAAATGTTCTATCATTTTGTCTATCATTATTTGTTTTATTTTGATTATTGTTCTCTTTATAAATTTCACTAGTTTGTTTAATAATAATATCATTATATTGTTTTTTAACTACTGGTAAATTATTTTTATTTATTTTTTGAAATTCTAATGTTTTATATACTTTTTTCATTATACTAATTATTTGATTAATTAAATTATCTTTTTGTTGTTTATTCAAATTTGTTAAATTATTTAATGTAATTATAGATTTAAAAATATTAATAGTATTTTCTTTTGATAAAAAATCATTCATTATAAAATTTTCACTCATTATTAAAAAATAATATATTTCTTTAACATACAAACGAGAATATTAGTTATAAATAATTAAAATAATTATTTATAATTATTAATTTTTTTAAGCAGCTGGAACAGGAACACCTCCAGACTTTTTTTTAAAAAAATATATAATTGCTGCAACAACAATAACAGCCGCTACTATTCCACCAACTGTCCCACCTGCGATTTTACCTGTTTTTGAGGAATCTCCAGAACTGGTAGGTACCTCAGAAGCAGCAGATGGAGCTGGCGCAAGGGCTGCTTGTGGAGCATTGTATGTTGTTTCAGCTGGAACAACCTCTGGTGATTCAGTGGGAGGTTTATATTCATCAGGAGCAGGAGTTGGAGCTGGAGTAGGGGCAGGTGTTCGGGCTGGAGTTGGTACTATTTGTTGAGTAGGTGCTGGAGCATTAACTTTAGTGCTAGATGCACTGCATGTTTGATTAATACCAAGATTGGCGTCATTGTTTACACCTATATCACCTGTTATATTAATATTGTTTAAACATAAATTGTTCATACGGTCATCAGTTATTTTATATGTTTTACTAGAATTCATAGAACATCTTGTATCTAAACTTTGAGCTAAAGTATTTGCACTAACATTATTTAATGTTTGAGCTTGGATAAGAGGTGTTTGATATAAACTATTTTCACAATTACAATCAATAAATGTATTCACTTTGTTAATATTTTGACCTACTGTTAATTTATCAGCGTAAGGTCCGTAATGTCTAGTATAATCGTTTCCATAATTTTGTCTATCAGATAAAACTGCTTGACATATTCTAGGATATATAGCTTCGCAGTTTTGATTAGCAGTAATAAATCCACTATAATTGTCATGATGATATATTTTTGCGATACCGTTTCTATCTTTCTCAAAAGAACATGCTTCTGGAGTTATATCAGATTCTCTTGAGAAAACATCAATTAAGACTGATGAAAATTCTAGTTTTTTTGTGCTCTCATCATAAGTAGGAATTGATATAGGTATTGATTTTTGTTTAGTACAGCAAGCTCTCTTTTTTAATAAATTTTTATAACTATCATTCATGGGTAAGTCTAATCTATAATTATTAATAGCCCAATTTTGTAATAAATTAGCCAATTGAGTATTGGCTAATTCACCATTTGATTCAGAAAGAGTATTTCCCATATATTAATTTATAATATAAAAAAATTAAATATATTATAAATATTCTAATATATATATATATTTATATGGGCGGAAAGTCTAGACAAGAAGTTGAAATAACTATTAGAAATGAAATTAACCTTTCAGTCAGCAATTATAATAAGACAACTAATAAATTATTAAACGACACGGCTACAAGTGTAGCTATGCAATTAATAAATGAAACAGTTAACAATACAGCTATTAAAACAGCTGGTGCGAATGTGTTTAAAGTAGATGGAGGTATTAAATTATCAGGTAAAAGTAAATTTAGTGTTAATCAAAAAGTAGATGTTAGAGCAACCAATGAAGCTGTATTTAAATTAATGACTGATTTAAAACTATTACAAACACTTGGAACCAAAATTACTGACGAAGTTGTATCTAAAATTAAGAACGATAACGCTGTTCAACAATCATTGGCTGCCGCAAATGAATTGAATAATGCAATTAAAAATGCAGGTGGTCCAGAGGGTATGTTAGCTTCTGCCATGAAAGCATTTGATTCAATTGCTGGGTCTTTAACAGGTAAAACAACTGAATCTGAAGTAAGACAAACAATTGAAAACAAATTAAATTTAAATATAAGTAATACAACTATCAATGAAACAGATGTTAGAACAATGGTAAAGAATAGTGTTGACACTATGATTAAAAATATAACTGAAAATAAATGCGATATTCAAAATTCAGCAACTAATGAAGTTGTTATCAGTGGAGGCGTAGAAATGTCCGATGAAGCAGAGTTTCCTATAAATCAAGTTGCAAATGTAGTCGCATTAAACAAATGCTTATTTGACCAAATTAATAAAACAGATTTAACAACTAAATTAAACACAGACCTTTCTTCTGCTGCAACTACTGATGTTGAAAACAAAAATAGAGTTACTCAATCTGCAAGTCTTAGTAATAAAGGTTCCAATATAGATTCACAAGATTCAGTTATAGCTCAGTTCTTAGAAATGTTAAAACAATTAGGTGGTATTGTGATTATTGTTGTTTTAATTATAGTAGTTGTTATCATTTTTGTTTTATTAAAAACAGGTAGCTCAGTTCTTGGATTAGCAGGAGCTGGTTTATCTGGTTTTGGCGGTCTAGCCGGTGTTGGAGGTATTGGTGCTCCAATGGGATTCTCTGGTGTAGTAAATATCTTAGATAAAATTAGTGTCAGAGCATTACTAGGAAGAAATACTATAAATTTAGCAAGTGGTTTATCAGGAGTTCCCGCTTTATCTGGTTTATCTGGTATAGCAGCAGGTTTTCTTAAAAGATAAAAAGCAATATTTTAATTATTTTATCTATATTAATATTAATATGGATAAAATAGACACATTCAATAAAATTTATAAATCAAAATGTTCAAAACATAAATTATTTCCATCTACATTACCTCCTGTTAATAGAATAATAGTTATTGGTGATATTCATGGCGATTTTAATAAATTAATTAGTTGTTTAAAATTAGCTAAAGTTATAGATGATAAATATAACTGGATTGGAAATGATACAGTTATTGTTCAAGTCGGTGATCAAATTGATAGTTGCAGATTAAATAATGGTATTGATTGTAATACTCAAATTATCTCAAATGATACACCAGATGATTTAAATATTTTATATTTTATGACAAAATTACATAAAAAAGCTTCTAAATTTGGAGGAGCTGTTTATAGTTTAATAGGTAATCATGAATTATTAAATTCATTAGGTGATTTATCATATGTATCACATAATAATATAAGATCTTTCGATAATTATAAAACTCGCAATGGAACAATAATAAAAGATGGATATAATGCTAGAACTTTCGCATTTACTCCTGGAAATGATATTGCTAATTTTTTAGCATGCACGCGTAAAATAGCATTAATAATTGGAAGTAATTTATTTGTTCATGGTGGTGTAGTGCCTCATATTGCAAATAAATATAAAATAGATGATATGAATAAATTATTAACATTATTTTTATTAGGTGAGATAGAACAACCAGAATATTTTTCAGATTTATTTATATCTGGTTCAACATCTCCATTATGGACCCGTGTTTTTGGAATGAAAGTAAATAATTGTGATTTTTTAATGAATCCTTTAAAAGAAATATATAATGTAAATAAAATTTATGTAGGTCATACACCTCAATTAAAAAATGGAATTCATAGTCAATGTAATGATTCAATATGGATGACAGATATTGGATTATCACATGCATTTGATAAATATAAAAAACATAATATTAAAAAAGTTCAAGTTTTAGAAATATTAAATGATCATATTATTAATATATTATCAGAATAATTATTATATAAGTTTCTTGTATTTAGCTACATTAGCATCAAATTCTTTCTTAGCTAAATCAGCTAATGTATCTACATCATCGGTTGAATTTGATTCACGAACCTTCTTAATAGCAGCAAATGTTACTTTAACTGCTTCTTTACCGTTAGGAACACCTAAAACTTTAGCAATATGGGCTCTGATTTTTAATGCAGCGGCAAAAGCAGGGCTTTTGGCCTTACCATTGTATGAACCTTTTTTGCTTCCTTTTTTGCTAGCTTTTTTGCTAGCTTTCTTGCTTGATTTCTTGCTGCTCTTTTTACCGCCACCGCTCATTTTCTTGGATCTTCTGCTTGATTTCTTGCTTGATTTCTTGCTTGATTTCTTGCTTGATTTCTTGCTTCTTCTTTTACCACCACCGCTCATTTTCTTGGATCTTTTCTTGCTAGCTTTTCTGCTGGATTTCTTGCTAGCTTTTCTGCTGGATTTCTTGCTAGCTTTTCTGCTGGATTTTCTGCTGGATTTTCTGCCTTTGAGTAATTGACGTAATTGATTTTCTAAAACAACGGTATCAGTTTCAGAACCATTTAAGTGGGCTCCACCACCTGTCATGTTATCAATGGTAGTAGTTGTTTCAATATTGTTCATAACTGAGGTAGCCGAGTAGTTATTACCACCAGTCATATTTATCATGGCAGTTGAGGTAGCTGAGTCTTTGTTATTCATGACAGTTGAAGTAGCAGAGAAAACATTACCTCCTGTCATATTCATTGGCATGACGGTTGATGTAGCAGATAAATTATTACCACCAGTCATGTTAATCATAGCAGTTGAGGTGGCTGATATATTACCACCAATCATGGTATTAATATCTGAAGTAGCAGAGTATTCTTGTTCTAAAAAGACAGATGTATCACTATCGTTACCACCGACCATGTTGTTAGAGGTAGCACTGTATACGTGTAATCTATCTCCACCTGTCATGTTAACATCAGATGTAAGCATGTTAACTAATTCATTAACATCATTTGAGTTAATTTGTGACATGAAAACATCTGAAGTGATGCTTTCTAATTTAGTTTTATTCTTGCGTTTTGAACCACCAGTAAATGATTTAACAGATGAAACTGTTAACCAGTTTGATTCAGTTGAATTGGTAACTTCAGATGATAAAATATCTTGTAAATCTGATTTAACAAATGAATTTGTGCTCATATATATATATTAATGAGAAAATTTATAATTAAAATATAATATTAAAAGATTTCTTAAAGTTTTATAATATATTTTATCCATATTATTATAATATGTATATTAATCAAATTGATAATTTATTTGATGGAATTTTAAATAAATTTTATATTTTTTTATCAAAGAAAAAAGTATTTGAACGATTTACTGAAGATCAAAATTTTGTTAAATATATGAATGACATTGTAGATATAATTAAAATATTTATTGATGACCTTAATACACAAGAAATTAATGACCTTATACAATCAAAAAATCATAAAACATATATTATAGATGTTATTAAAAGATATTGTGCTTTCTATGTATATTTAGGAATTGCTTACTATTACAAGGATTCTAGAGATTTATTTATTACAAATATAATAGAAACAAGTAAAAATATTAAAGATAGCACATTCAGTATAAATAATTTTTATAATAGTGAAAATAATGCAAAAATTATAACAATGTTTAGTATAATTAAAGATATATTAAAACTAACAGAATTTAAAACAATTGAAAGAATCAAAATTATTATTAGTAATGAGCCAATTAAATATGATAAAACTATTCAATTATTAAATAGTATTGGAGAAGACTATTTTGTTGAATATTTCATGACCAAAGATAAATTTCATAATATTCTTAAAACTTTAATTTTCAAACAAATTTATTTAATTGAAGAAAAAAATGATATCATTAAAATATTAGAAGCTTCTGAAATAGAGGAGGCTGAATATAAATACATTGATATTGTCTTATCAAAAGAAAGTAAATTAATTGATTTTTCATTTTTACAAAATATAGTGAAAGAATCATCAGAATTATTTCGTTCTAATTTAGCAAATGAATACTATGATTTTTTGGAAGAATATAAAAAACAGCAAGAATTAAATATAATTGGTAATACAAAAATGATAGATTTTCTTTTTAGTAATAAAATATTTATACCAATAACTGAAGATTTTTTAAGATATCATAAAAATACTGAAAGATATGACAAAGATATTACTGGTGAATTAAAAGAACGTGATGCTACAAAGATTAAATATATTATTAATAAGATGAATAAGGTAATGAATATGTATTCAAGTATTTATCAAAAAAATCAAAAATTAAAATTAGAAGCAATGCAATTATATTTCAAATCATTAGAATATAAAGATGCTGTATTATATAATGATTTAGAAGAAATAAAGATAATAAATAAACTGTCTTTTAGTGAAAATACAACTGATTTAGATTATTTAATAGATTTAGAAAATTTAAGAAAATATGCATATTTAAATTATAAGGATTTTAACAGAGATGGTATTAAATTACGTTCTACATTACAATCATATGCAGTTCGTTATTCAAATATTAATCATCCAAATCCAAAAAATAGAAAAATAGAATTTAGAGTAGGTCATAAAGATTTACCATTACATGTTATTGGTATTATTTATAATCCTACTATGGAAACAATACATTTAGAGAATTCAGATATTTCACAATTTAAAGATATCAGAACTATTAATAAAAATGGTTTTGATGCAATGTATAATCTTATGACTGAAGGACCACCCGGTGGTAAATCCAAAGATAATTTATATTATTGGTTATTTGATACAAAATTAGATAAGGTAAAATTAAGTCAATATAAAAATGTAAGTAGTATTGAAAATTATAGAATTATTGAAAATATGTTTAGTGAATTATTTAACAATTATTTAGATATATCTAAAAATAAATTATTAGATGAATTACATAAAAATAAATATAATGATATGTATTCTATATTGAAATGTATAAATGATTACCAAAATAGATATAAATTTACCACTAGTGGTTTTAATATACCTCTCAATTTTAAATATGAAACTCTGTCTAAATATTTTTTAAAAACAGCTAAAAATATTAAAGTAGTTATAAAAGAACCTGAAGATAAAAATATTTATAAAATACCTGTTTCTAATTTAATTAAAAAGAAAGATGATATGGTTGTTCTTGGTTACAAACCTTTGGAAATTGATATTAAAAATATATCTAATCAACCAATTTGTCATCACTATATAAAATGGATTCAATTAAGTAGAATACCTAGAAAAATGGATGAAGTTCTTAATCAAGCTGTATTTGATTTTGTTAAACAATATGTTAAAGTTGATGATAAAGGTGACTATATTTGTAAAAGTTGTTTTGAAATGTTGGATTTAAAAAAATATGTATATGAAGGAACTTATGTTGCAGAATTAGACACTTTTTTAACAACGAATTTAGCAGTAAATCAAAAATTAGAAAATTTACCTAAATATGAAAAATATACAAGAACAATTCGTAATATAGAGAAGAATATTGAAAAAATATGTTATATGATGAATTTAAATTATTATATAGGAAATACACCAACTATTAAATTAAGAAGAAAGTTAATAATAAAAGATGTTATTGATATGATATTAATTCATACAGAATATTTAAAGAAACAACCAAAAGACCGTATCGAGAAAGCAGTTGAAATATATAATATTAATAAAGATTTAACAAATTTATTTTGGTTTGAATTAAAAGATGATATATTTTTAACTAGTTCCATGGATACTGATTATTATAAATTGATTAAATATAATAACATTCTGGCATATATATTGTTAATATTAATATGTGACATTAATATTGGTATGATATTAGGATTTAAGGATGATAGATTTTGTAATTTCTTTATATTCTCACAAATTAAAGAAAATGTATTTAGCAAATTATATTTACGTATTAATGAAAAAGAAAAAATTTCTATTAGTAGTATTCCACTATTAGCTTATACCTTGTTTTATATGGCATGTATATTAACTAATAACTTTATATGGCTCTGGCCAAAGAGTGACAAATCACAAATTATTAATATTCAAAAAGTTATTATTAACACTATGGTTGATTTAATTAACACAATGATTGAAGCAAATATGAGCAAAGATAAAAATTTTCAATATGAATTAATTGTTAACAGATTTATGCAAAAAATTAAAAATGTTTATAATGATTCTAATGCCTATAAGCAATTACAAGAAACTATTAAAGATAAAGTTAAAATTAATGAGCAGGATTCTAAATATACATTCATTGGAAAGAGAGAACAAATTATTTCGATTGCAATTGGTGAAAGACAGTTTATTCCCATAACTCTTGATGGCAAAAGATGTTTATCTAAACAAGATAAATTAGATATAATTGAACATACGAAAATGAATTTTGATATAGATATATTTACAAATTGTCCTGATGGTAAATTTCATGAATGGATTTTTAATAAATCTTCAGGCTCCGATATTAATAGCATTAAATGTTCATTATGTAATACGAATTATAATGATTTAATTAAAGAAAAACAGAATGAAAATCAAATCAGTCGTGTTAATCAGTTAAAATTATTATATTTAAGAAAATTAGCAAATACATATTGTATATCTGGAGAAACTCATGATATAAATATAGATACTCATATATGTAATAAATGTAAAATTAATGTTGCTACTCATGAATATAAACATGATGAATTATTTAAATTAGATAAAAATCTTAGAAAAAAACAAGACATCAAAGCATTAAATAACATTGATATAATTAGAAAATATTTTGATAAACAAGAAAACAAACGTAAACATGATTTAAAAATAATGGTTACATTAAATGAACGTTATAATAAATTTACTGGAAATAAGATTAAAAATTATATTGATGATTTTATTGATTTATTAGTAAATATAGTTGGACCTAAAATTAAAACAAGTAGTTCGTTTTCTCAAAGTGAAAGCAATTTATATCTTAAGGATACATTATATATTATTAAAAATGATTATTTAGGAAATTCCATTAAAAACAATATTTATATATTATCATCTGAAAATAAGATTAATTTTAAAAATAATCATTTTTATTTTAAGAGAAATATTTTGTATTATCAAGATAAAATTCATGGTGCTTATGTATATTATGACGCAATTACTAAAAATTATTTAGGATATTCTCGTGATAATAAAAAATTTGAGAATCTTAAAAGTAATATGAATATAGAAATTATTTATAGTATTAGAGATATGTTATTAATGATGGGGATAGAAAATGAATATATAAATATTAATCATTTATTTACTAAAAAAGAACTTAATACTGATAAAGGTCGTAAACACACAGATATTGTCAAATTAATGATTAGAAATAGAACTAATAATTTACGACAAATAATACAAAGATCAAATAGTATTATTGAGAGAGTTAATAATTCAAGTCCTATTAAACAAAATCCATATAATATTGAAGAAACAAAATTAGTATCAGAATTTAAAAAAACATTAAGACAATTCAACACAAATGATAATGAAAAGGGACCTATTTTTAAGCATTTATATACAATTACTAATAATATTAATATTAAAGAATTACCAGAAAATATTAATTTAGATATTACCAATGAAATGATTGATTCTAATATACTTACTACATTAAATAATTCTGATTGTCTTTTGATATTTTATTATATTTATAATATGAATAAATTAATAGAATATAATACTCAATCTGCTATTAGAATACAATTAGCTTATATGTTAATCCGTATTATTCAACTATCATATAATATGTATCATATTCCAATTGAGTATACAGCGATTAGAAGATTTGATTCTATACTTGCAATTGATGCACCATATATAGATGAATCATCTAGAGTAATTGGTTTTTATCAAGATTTAGTTAATGTTAAAGAAATTGATGAAAATGTTATTAAAGAAAAAGAATATGATATGAATGAAGAACAAAATGCATTAGATGTTGATGAATATGACGAGGACGATGTATATGAAGACCAAGACCCTTCAGATGATGTAGTTGGTAATTTATTAGGTGAATAAATTATCTTTATTAATTAATTTAAAAACATAATTTTATAGAAAACTATAATGAGTATTGAATGGAGATATGAATCTTCATCTAATGATGGTAATATAGAACTAATATATTGTTCAAATATAGAAATGACTATCCCTGTTCAATATTTCTGGAATGTATTATTAAAAGATGGTAGGGAATATGATTTAACGAGTCCACAACTTGGGAAAATTATTAAATTTAAAATAGATTTAGACGCATTAAAATTAGCACGAGAAAATTATTTATATTTACATTCAATCAATGTTTCATAATCGTTTATCAATTCATAATATCTTTATAAATTATATTATGAATTATGTTATATCATCACTTATATTATTATCAGTTGTGTGTATAATTATATATATATTAAGTATTGATAATAATATGGATAAGGCGAAAAACAAATTTAAACATTTAACAAAAATGTTTAAAAAACCAGAATTAACAAATAATATAAACGAGCATTATTCAAATGAGCATTATTCAAATGAGCATTATTCAAATGAGCATTATTTAAATCAAACTGACTCTTTGAATTTATTAAATTATATTAAAAGTGAATTTTTTAAACTCGGTCATAATTATAATAATATTACTATACCTAATAAAATATATCATAAAAAAACAAATAAAGGTTACGAATTAAATGATATTAATTTAATATGTTATAAATTAAATAACTCTTCTCTTAATAATGTTTTCAAAGAAGTATCTTGTAGTATTAATGTATTATTTGTTCCATTTGAAAAAGATAATTATTATAGCAATCACATGTTATTTGGTCGATATGGTAATTATATAATGACTATTAAAGGTTGTGAACCTGAAAAGAAAGTAACTTTTGCAGAAGATGATAGTATTATTAATACAGAAATATTAGATATGATACCAGATGTAATTAATTTATCTGAAGAAGATACAACTGATACAGAAAGACTCATTAATAGTGTAATTGCTAATAAATAATCATTAAATTTAAACTGAACGCATAACTTTAAATAAAGGATCATTTTTTAATATGTAATCAGGTATCATATATTCTTCATTAACCAAAACACGTCCGCGTTCTGAGACAAATTTAGTCCCTTCTTTTTCATATTTCTCAGGAATAAGTCTTTTGACAAATTCTTTAATTTTAACAGGTATAACATCATCAGTCCAAAATTCTGGAAAGAAACCCTTCTTTGTCAATGTATTAAAAAAATAATGAATATCATAATATCTATTTTGTTCAGGTTTAATATTAATTTTATCTGTCCATTCTGCTTCTACTTTTGTATTGTCTACAATTCCAGGAATACAGGCAAAATCAAAATCCCACAATTTTATTTGGATTCCAATATTTGGAACTATATAAACTTGTCCATTTATTTTATATTTAAATTTACTATTAGATTTATCTGTTGGTATTTTATGCACTAATATATTATTTGCTTTCATATCATTATGACGAAAACCTGGATATTTATTTTGTATAATAGCTAACACAGATAA
>JACCDO010724788.1_pt1 | contig 14149 bp, 7 predicted proteins | sample 7446101 | NCBI WGS metagenome assembly JACCDO01 (sample SAMN15323440, study PRJNA562643) | freshwater metagenome | isolation source: river surface water | place: USA:Blue River Watershed | collected 2017-08-16
CATATCGGTGATATACTTACAAAACAACTCTGCAGCATTGACGTTTCCTAAGTGGGAACGTGGGCCTTGAGTTACAGGAAACAGATGCAACTCATAAAGAGGTATTTCTTACTGTTTTCTAGGTCTTTAGTAAATAATTGTAATTAACGTGACGTATCATTATAATTGATTGGCTATGAGTGAATCAAAAATGACTTCTTCTCCAACTAATGGTCGTGATACGCGTTTTGGAGCTTATGACAAGCTTGTTCGTCTTGAACAAGAAAAACGAGAATTAATACGAGCATTAGAGCAAAATAAAAAGAGATTAATGGTAGGCATGACGTTATTAAACGAAAAGCATGAACAGAAGATCAAAAGCGGACAACTTAAACTAACTGCAGCACAGAGTGTTCCAGTGATGCATGGATATAAGGTGGAAGACTACCGACAACCTGTAGCCCGAAGAAAGGTTCGAAAATGGCCGACCAAGACTGATATCAATGATTTGGAAGCCGAAGTTATTACAGACCCAAATATGATTCGAATCCGCGAGCAAAACATAAAGAACACACTTTGTAAGAAAAAGATTTCTGATATCTTGAAAGATAAGCAAAATCGCGAAGAGATTGCCGCGCAAAGAGAATTCAAAAAATTGCCACCCTTGCAGAGACGTAAAATGCCCAAGATATCTGTTCCTCCTTCTATGTTACCTGATCGATACATTCGCGGAGAGTTGCCGTGCACTATAGAGCATGGTATCAATGGTCATTATCTCTCTTGGGCTGCACCATTAGACAATTTAGACTATGAATATTACTTGCCTATATTTTTCGACGGTCTTCAATGCAAAGAGAACCCATCTTGTTTCTTGGCAAAGCAAGGAATTGAAGATCTCTTATTCGCGGCACGTGGTTATCCGAACCGCATCAAATCTTGTGTTTATTCGCTTGTACGTCCTTTGCGCAATGCACTTTCAAAGTTTGATGCGGACATCATGCTAAATGTATTAAAAGCTTTGCAACAGCTTGTGACATGCAACGAAGGGGTTGGGGCGACTTTAATGCCATATTCCAAGCAGTTCCTGGCGCCCATTGCCACCTTCATGGACTTATCGAAGAACACAGGGGACGGAATAGACTATGGCCAACGGTTTAACAATGATATTGGAGAAAATGTTCGTAAAACTTTAGAGCTTCTAGAAGAATTTGGGGGCCCGGATGCTTATAAGGCCATAAAGTTCAGCATTCCATTGTATGAGAGTGTCATGCGCTCCAAAGTAATCGATCGATCTGGGGCTGCAGGAGCCACCAAAGCCGCGAGTCATGCACAGCAAGTGACCGCAAAACAAACTAATACTAAACTTGATAGTCGTACTGGTGCCTCGGGAGGCAGTCCTCAGAATTCGAAGCCAGGCAGTCAAGCAGGTTCCAAGCCTGGCACAGCAACGTTAGGCGTAGGAAAGATATGAGTCCGAAAATGCCTTTTTGTTTTTTTGTTTACTATATCCTTTGTCAAAAATGTGGCCATGATTGCCGCAAGTTGAATTATATTCAGAATGAATGTCCATTTGTGCCAATTGTCTAACATTTTTATTTTAACAACTCATATAATATGTTATAAATAATCTTTCCCACAATCGCTCTCTGTACTTGGTTCCTCAGGCATTTACATTCTAAATTTTGAATAAAAATAAATAGCTAAAATCGACTCCGAGTTTTCTCTGCGATTAATTTTGCCAAGCGAAGATGAGTTATTTTTGCTTGTTCCCCAGTTGCAATTAAAAGCTCAGCGGATGGGTTATTAGGTAACCGCTCCTTGAGGGCTGCGAGCATTTCGTCGGCGCTTTTGCCTGTTGCGCAGATAAGAAAAATATGACCAAATTTACTAAAATATTCGTCATTACGCATCTTGAGTTCTTGCAAGGTTGACTCTGCAGCATTGTCTGCTCCGCTCTGTTCGCCACCTTCCCAAGCGTTTGCGTTCTTTGCGTACTTTTCTTTTAGTGCGGCAACGTCGCCAATTCGCGGGTGAGACAAGAACGCAAACCGCCATTCAACTTCAGGTAAACTCCACCATGCTCGATCAGCCTCAGCTTTCAGATGCTGCTGACTCTGATAAGGTCGCGCGCGTACCATACAATCAACCCATTTGTAAGATCCACAGCAACGAAAGAGTTCTTCTCGAAGTTCTGCCTCGGCCAACGCATTCAGACCCGTCATCATTGTACGTTGTCCGATGTCAACACCTCTTTTTGGAACTTTTGTGATTTTTGACGCGTATGATTCGACCCAGGTGGAGGAGAATCTTGAGCAGATTAGTCTTTTAAGACAGTGAAAGACATTTTAATAGTCCGGCTAAATCGAATTCTAAAGCTTTGCGTGGTTTTAATAAAGTAAAGTGACGGAAAATCACGAATGAACGGCTTATGTGTCTTTGACTCCTCGAAGGTTCACATAAGCTTCACTTTAAGTTCACCTGAAGAATTTTCGGCTCAGTGCCTTAGTACTATTTGCAATGAACAAGCAAGTGCAGTCCTCAACACATTTAAGTTGGTTCCAGGTGTGCGCTTTGATTGGGCTTCACGTCCACCTCGCTGGCTTTTCCCGATATCATTCCATGATCAGTTGTATGCCTTACTGGAAAAAATGCATGATGCATGTATACATCCATTGCCATCATCTATACTAGATGTTATGCGCGAAAAACACAGGTTAAGGAATAATAATGTAAATGGCTTGTATGATGCATTGAAGTTGGATTCGTTTATACCTGAAAGTTTATTGGTACAACTGGCATCGTTTCAGAAGCAAGGAGTAGAATTCATTTTACGGAACGACGGACGAGCGCTTCTTGCCGATGATATGGGACTCGGAAAAACTCGAACAAGCATAGCTGCGGCCGTGGCCTACACGGGCGACTGGCCAGTACTTATCGTCTGCCCTAGTAGCGCGCGTCACAATTGGCATGCCGAACTCACTACTTTATTAGTCCCGGTCTGCATACAAAAAACTGATATACTTACAGTAGAGTCGGCTTCGCAGTCTTTGACTAAACGTGTTGGCAGTTACAAGTTTGTCATCGTATCGTACAATCTGATGCAGCGTCTGAGCGCGCGTTTGCAAGAAATGCGATTTGGAATCATAATTTGCGACGAATGTCATTATTTGAAAAATAGCCGTGCAAATCGCACCAAAGCACTTGTTCCAATGATCAAAGCAGCCAAGCGCGCAGTTCTAATTAGCGGTACGCCAGCTTTATCACGCCCGTTGGAGCTTTTCACGCAACTGAATAGTTTGGATCCTAAAGCTTGGCCTGATGAAAAAGAGTTCGGCAGGAGATATTGCCGACCTATTTCAACTTTATCAATTGGGGATAATGGCAGCGCAGAAGACGGGCTGGGGAGTGGATCGAGCGCTATTCTTCAGGACAATGCTCATATTGCTCACGGCGCTTCGACGAGCCACGCCCAGGAACTACACGTGATGCTAACGAGCACATTGATGATTCGCCGTTTGAAAAAAGATATACTACATTATCTACCAGAGAAGTTGAGAGAAGTTGTGAAAGTTCCAGTGCACAATGCGCCTATGCGAGAGCGTCTACGGCAGTTACTCTCTCAGTTCTTGGAGGTCGACACCCAAGATTCAAATGCTAGCAACATACGAGGGGATGCCAGCAGTGCTCGTGGAAACAAGTCTAAGCGTGGTGTTGCAAATAACACATCAACAACATCCAGCTCGGAACTGGTGCATTTAGGACCACACGGAACTGCAACGGATGCGGCACAGAAAAACGAGCGGATGGGACTGTTGCTGCAGATGTTCACTCTTTCTGGGGAGGCGAAGTTGCCAGGTTTTCTGGAGCATGTAAAGGCGTTTTTAGATGATCCGCATGCTGGGAAGCTGCTGATCTTTGCGCATCATCGTGCAGTCATGGACGCTATTGCCCGATACGTCGTGGATCGCGGTGAGAACTTGATTCGCATTGATGGACAGACATCTGGTCGCGATCGTCACGACAACACCATTTATTTCCAAACCACGCCTTCATGTCGAGTTGCCTTATTAGCGATCACAGCCGCGGGTATTAGTATTACACTCACGGCGGCTGCGACTGTGTACTTCGCGGAGATGTTCTGGACACCTGGTTCACTGATCCAAGCCGAGGACCGTGCCCACCGCATAGGACAGACCCGACGCGTGCATGTGAAATATTTCCTTGGTGAGGGTACAGTAGACGAGATTCTGTGGCCCCTTGTGAAGAACAAAGTGCGAACACTGGGCGAGGTGGTGGAGGGCGACATGGCTGCTTTGTTCGACCATACGGCGGGCGAAAATTCGTCGTTCGTCACAAAGAAAGGAACGAAGAAGTTAAAAGGCAAAGATGTGAGTGAAGCAGATGTGGATGCGGAATCGATGCAATCCCTTAATCGAGACATCTACGCTCTGGCAAGGGACCTGGGCGCACAGGCTCTACGCAGCGCGCTTGCTCCTACTGCGGATGATGATGACGACCGCGATGAAGCCGAACAAAGCCACTCACATGCACTATTCGACGACGCAGAAGATGGAAATGATGCAGAGGCGCAGGGTCCCATACGGCGCAATGCGGACTCTCAGGACCGCAAACGCGATCCCGACGCAATCGCTGCTTTGTACATGCAAAGAGAGCATCAGCAGCTCAACGAATCCGTGCAAGCGACACTTGAAAATCCCGCTCACAACAGGAAGAAAAGGACAGTTATTGCGCTGGATGAGTCTGATGGTGACTCCCAAGGGGAATGCAGTAACGCTACAGACATTGCAGAGCAGTATGTGCGAGACCTCATCGGCCGAGGTAAATTGCCCAATCATTCGGCAAAGTTCCTGTAGTCGGCAGCAAATTTACAGCATACCAAAAGCCTGAAGATATACATCTGTACTCCTCTCAACTCGTTTGGAGCATAATCAACAGCATCGCGACACTTGCAGAGGATAGTTACATATCGTTTTATTGTGTACTTTGTAAAATTCAGTCAGAAATATTAGCACAAAATTGTGAATAGTGAAGCATCCAAGTTGTATTGGATTCATTTTCGACCGCCATGTTCCAAGGTAAGACAGCCTTTATTCATGAAAAAGGTAGTTTTAAACTCCTTTTGTAGCTAGGCTCTACTAATCTTCTAAACAAGTATTTGTATTTTCTTACATTATCATATACTGTGTTAAAAATGCCCAAATTAAGAGAGGAAAATGATATTTTAATTAATATTTTAGATCCCTTTGGAAAATATTTCGTGCACAGGAGCTTTCCCGCGCAACGGCCCCAGAGGGAACTTTTCAAGGGGAACCCAAACAGGGGACAGCCATTGGTGGCTTTCCATTAAAGGTGTCCCGATTTAAGCAGTACATCGAATATCAAAATGGGAAGAAGTAAGTGCTTGTTTGCAAGAGTTGTCAATCAATAATTTGGCAAAAAGTGTTGTAAATATGTGAATTTTTCATCCAAAACGGTGCTCGCTCGCAGCCCTTTTCGAAGGTGTCAGGCCCTGTGGTTCTTAGTATTATCATAGAAGCTTGTGTATGCAAACACTCTGCGAATTTGCTTTAAATGCTGATTACAAGTATAAATGTTCCTTTTTTGGCCAATGAATGTTTTTTTTGCATATAGACTAACGCCTCTTCCTCTATCCCTCGCTCGAACCAATGCAATTGTTAAAAGGACCTGCCAAGTGCATGCGCGTTCAGAAGAACAAGCCCTACATTAAGTCCAGATACTGCCGTGGTGTCCCCGACTCCAAGATCAGAATCTACGACTGCGGAGCTAAGAAGACTCCTGTCGATGCTTTCCCTTTCGTTGCTCACTTGGTGTCTGACGAGAAAGAGCAGATTTCTTCTTGCGCCCTTGAAGCTGCCCGTGTGTCTTGCAACAAGTACATGGTGAAAACAACTGGTAAGGAAGGTTACCACATTCGCACCCGCCTCCATCCTTTCCACGTCATTCGTCAAAACAAGATGCTTTCCTGCGCCGGTGCGGATCGTCTGTCTTCCGGTATGCGTGGTTCTTACGGTAAGCCCAGCGAAATGGCTGCCCGTGTTTCCATTGGTCAGATCATCGTGTCTGTGCGCTCTAAGGATTCCAACGGCGATCATGTAATTGAAGCTCTCCGCCGTGCCAAGTTCAAGTTCCCCGGAAGACAGAAGGTCATGCGTTCTAACAAGTGGGGTTTCACTGAATGGGATCGTGAGGTCTACTACCGTGGACGCACTGAAGGCTGGATCAAGGCCGATGGTGTCACCGTGAAATACATCTCTGAGCACGGCCCCTTGACCAAGGATAACTGCGTGACCATCCCCAAGGATGTGCAGCTCCGTGGAAGAGTCGTTGCTTAAGTTACAGTCTGTTTATTGTAATATAGCAGGTATGTAGTAAAGTGATGGGAATTAAAAAGGATCTGTTTACTTGGAATGGAAAATATAGTGTTATCTGTTCTCGTTTCTTGTAGGGGAACAGTGAATGTACAATCTATCTAAATAAAATGAATTCTTTACATTACAATAATTTATAAGTTGTTTCTGCACTAGTGAGCAGCATAAACAGTCTCTATTTTAACTCTTTACTATTTGCGATGGTTTGCAGCGTATGCGAGTTCACTTAACAGACTTTCTAATGCCTTCACTTTTTCGTTTGCGTCGCTAATGATCTTGTCCTGTCCTAATAAAATCTTGGTACAGTAGTCGAGCTCGTCATCTGTAAGGGTCAGAGTGGTAGGCGGGTCAACTAAGGCTTGTCCTAGACTTCCACCGCTCGCGGACGGGGCAACTTGAGTAGCAGATACGGGAGATTTCGTGAAGGATGATGTGGCGGTAGTGCGGTTCTGCCCAGCAGCCCGTCGCGCCTGCAGCGGTGTCATAGTTGTGCTGGACTTAGATGGCGTCGCCCCAGCTGACGCACCTGGCACAGGCGAGTCCAAACCGAAACCCACAAGACGCACTCCTCCACTGCGAGATACGGGTAAGTTCCCTGCACTAGATATCGAGGAATTACTAATTGCAGACTTGCGTGGAGGCGACTGGAAAAGGGCCGGAGATCTCTGCGTCACGACCCCCGCACTACCAGAAGCGCCCAAGGTGGCTGATAATGGAGAGTGCATTGGTGTGGAACTACTAAAGCTGTTATTACTCAAGAACGAGGAGTCTGCAGGTGCTGTAGTGTTCGCTCGTTGCATTCGGAGCGACGTGCGACCCATTAATTCGCCGTCCGCCTGCACTACCACTTCGCCTGTGGTAACCTTTACAAATGCACTTAGCTGTGCAAGTTGAGATTTGTATAGCATAGCACTGCGACCCCACTGTTCTAGTTGTGCACGGTATTCCACCTCACCAGCTGTGGCACCGGACTTCTGTCGTAAGAGGGTAGCATACTCATTGACCAAGCGTGTGGCTCGAGTGCGTTGCTCTAACATGCGAGCTCCTATCGCCTCCACACGTTCACACAATGCTTCCGCCTTCTCGCCGGAAAGCTTGCTTAACCGTACTTTAAGACCTTTGGGAGACTCCAAAAGCTCTACTTGGTCGGCATATGTGTCGCGAAGGCCATCCAGCGTGGCTGCCGTGCGGTAGGCCAGGTCTTCTAATGGCGCGATAACAGCCTCGTTCATGTGCTGCGCAGCGGCCAATAGCTCTTTTTTGCGCGTGCTATCTAAACTACTGCCAGCATTGGAACCACTGTCACCGACAGAACTATCAGAGTGAGGTGCGCCGTCCAGACCTGCTTGCACGCGAGCGATGAGCGCGATGGCCTTTTGTTGAAACATTCCTTGGCCCACTTTGAACAGATCCTCACCATCTTTCTTCGCAATGCTCTGCGCAAGACTATTGCCGCGAGAATTGACGTAGTCAAAAGCGCGCTTTATCGTCGCGATGTTCTTGACATGCACAGTCACGCCGCGGTCACCACCCAGCGCCCGGAGCAGCACCAGGTGCCCTACCATGGCATCCGCAACGATGCTTATAGCCCCAAGGGCTGAACTACCTGTTAAAACGGGAATGATTTGTGTGGCTTCCAAGGTAAGTGCGTCTACATGGTCGTCTGCCTCCAGCTCCTCGTCGCGCCCCAAGCTGTCCAGTAGAATCTTGAGCCACGTCACTGCTAACAGGCGACTCTGTCCTTTGGTACTTGCACCTCCTGTGCCTACCACATGCGCAGAAACTAGATCAGTGGCATGGATGAAGTGCCCGAATACCGGGTCTGCGGTCAGGCGAAGCGGACCTGGCACAGCGCCTCTGGAACGCGTGTGCACCTCCTCCACTAACACCATTTCCGGTACGAGCTTACGCCACGTCTCAAAATCAAGGTTTAAATCTAGCCACAATGGCGATACAAATGCACTCATACACGCGGGAGATGGCACTAACAAGTCCACACATCCATCCTCGTAGGATACGGCGAGCACCGGCGCCTGTCGCAAGCCGCGGTGCACACTATGTGGGCAGCATATATCGCTAGCTCGAGCCTCCCGACGATGCACTGCAACATATTCACACTGCTTCAGCTCAATATCATCTCTAACAAGGCCTAATTTGCTCTTGTTTTTGGTAGTTGCATCGACATTGCTGCGATACACACGCAGTGGCCCCTGCAAGCAAGGAACAGGAACATAAACCGCATTTGTGACTTTGTTCGTGTGGCTCTGTGTCCAGTCCAAGGCAGCAACATTACCCGCCTCAACAAAAGCTCCGCGTCCGCGATCTGTCGTTGCTGATGCACGAGCAGATCCGAACACAACACGCAAGTAATTCAAGATAAGAGCCTTCATGCTGCTACGCAAGGGAGCGCATTCGCTTTCGACCCATGCATGCAGAGATTCTACAACCGTTGTTGGAATAAGCGCCCCGGTAGGGAGCAATGGGCAAAGATAATATATTAATCCATGCGATGTCACCAGGAACAACGTAAGGCGCATCCAGTCGTAATTTCCCCCGAAACAAAACCGCACGAAAGGGTCTTTGTTTGCAGAACTAGAGCCCGCACTCGTTGTATTGCCTTGTGGTGTAGACAAACCTTTTACAGGAGAAGACAAATCGTCAACATTTATATTGCTCCGTTGTAAAAATATTTGCTGACTAAGATCACAGAGTGCATCTGTGAGCAATAATGTGTCATTTGAGAGGAGAATAACGACATGAAACGGAGACAACACATGAAAAGCTGCTTGAACTATAGAAACACTTCTATTTTTTGATATATTTGAACCAGACGCGCGACTGGAGGGTGAGTCCCTGAGCTTATCCATTTCACCCAACCCTTTTTTAGATAGATAATCGACAGCAAGCAGTGAGAATTGGCATGCATGCGTATCGCACGCGTCTACACTCAGACAACCATCAGGCATACACTGCTGTGGGATTGTGACCACACCTACGGACGCTTCGTTCCAACATAACAACAAATTTCCATCGGCATTAAACATGATATTCGTAAAACCTTGCTCTTGAAAAGTTTGACGTCCATCTTCGTTTGTGCTATGGTAATCTTCCACCAATAAGGAGTGCAACTCATTTGCCTCGCCTCGCAAGTCGCACCATTCAAGTTGATTCGTATCGTTTAACATCACACAATTCCCATAGTTGTTCGTAGTCATGCTTTGGCCTGAAGTCTGGTTCGCTGTGCATGATGAGAGCGCGGCAGCAACATTCGGATTTATGCCGTTCATCTTACTAAAAACAGGCAATGATGTCTTATTTTAAAAAAAACTGCTTGAAAGGTTTGAACCTTTGGCTTGTGTGACTTGTGACTATTAATGCGCCCGAATTTCGACTTTTTTGAACTTCGCCTTTCTGAGCTAAACAGATATAATAAAGAAAGGACATATGTAAATACAGTGTATCACAACAAAAAAGAAGAACCATTTATTTACTTGGAGACATCGTGTATTAAATTTATTCCAAATGGATGCTGTTAGTCCTAGAGATGGATCTAGGGCGAGCCGTAGCACTAGAAAACGAAATATACCCGATACAACGGCTAATATTGAATATGATATGAATGTAGGTGTAGATGTCGTTCCCAAATCAGACTGGTTTTCTGACATTCCAAACTTCCTCGTACCTACTGAACACAGAGGTAATTTATCTGATGTTCCTGCAGAAGTTGTAGATGTAAATCACAACCAGCAAGTTGATGTTCGCAAAACAAGTACACAAAAATCAGGCGAATTTGTTTGTTCTAAATGTGGGCGTGCCTTTCATAATAAATATGGAATTGATTATCATACAAGTCGGGAAGTGTGTAACCAAAGCCGCAGGGTGACTCATGATTGTTTTTGCCCTACTTGCAACAAAGGCTTCATTTCAGAATTAGGACTCAAGTACCATGTTGACAAAGGTGTCTGCGCAAAGAAAGCCGCCAACTATGCCATTCGCGCTGAAGCACTTGCGCTTAAGATCCAAGCTCAAGAACATGTCCCACTCGGAGGTGTGGTAGGCAGAAAGCGCGGTAGGCCTTCTAAGAATGAAATATTGATGAGACATTTCGTACCCTCCACAACTGCGAAGTCGAGTAATGATATTTTTTCAAGCGACAGCGAGAAAGATGACGAGCAAAGCACCAAAATGTCCCGCAACACTCCATTGCTTCCCACGTCGTCCGCCGTTGCTGTTCGAGAGCTTCTACAGCATGCATTGACTTCGTCTCTGGGGAGATCCCCCCAACAAGAGCACATAAACCAGCAAACAGAAAACGAATTGGCGTGCCCTTCTCGCACTCGCACTGCGCACAATGCTAACAAACTTCCGATCTTCGCATATCTGTCGTTACGCAAAGATTGGATAAGTCATTGTGCACTAGCCAAAGCACGCAGGTCCGTCGCTCTTTCTTGTAAGAGCAATATTGCCAGCATTGAACAGCCCAAGTTGAGATTTTTTTCCAGTCGTGCTCTAACCTGCCTCCAAGAGCTCTGCAAGAGCCCTTTCTATCCGCTAGGTGCACGTTCGGACACACGCTCTTGTAAAGTCTCTTTAACAGATAACACATGCATTCCTATTACATCGCTTGGGGATTGGATACATCGTGTAAACGAGAAAAATGTGTCTGGTCATATTGAGGTTCCTAGTGTAGAGTTGCTCGTTGTGGATACCAGCGCCCAGTCTCGCGCTCAGTCTGATGTACGGATTGCCCCTTTGACGGGAATAGCGCGTTCAGAAGGATCGCAATATGAGTGCTTTCTTAATGCGGGTGGCCCTATCTGGAGTGCAGCATTTGCACCAGATGTGGATATTCCCAACACAGACGCAACCGCACAATTACAATGGCGACCATACGCGCATGTGGCCGTTTGCCTCTCACGCATCGGTTTTCCGCATGATCGCGAACGTGGCTCTGATAGCTTTTCTGCATCTTGCACACGTTCTGCATGTGCCATGGGAGTTGGCTCAGATTGCTTGTATGATACTCACAAGCGATACACTCATCCGAGTTTGCTGCAGATTTGGGCGCTAATGCCAGTCACAGGCGATAACAGCTTTCAGCCCCAGTTGCGATATAGTATAGGTATGCAGCGCGGTCCGCTGTGGAAAGTCCACTGGTGCCCGTTTCTATTGCCATCACAATCCTCGGCGATTGCACCTGCGGATGATAGAACGGTCACGCACGCGGCACGCTCGCTCAATCCGCATGTGCTTGGAATCGTCGCTGTGGTGTGTGGCGATGGTTCGTGTGTGGTGATAGCTCCTCCTACATCGCTACCAGGAAACTCTAACAGAACTGCAGCCAGGACAGTTGCAGCGGCATCTAACGCGAGTGAAACTGTGCTCATTGAAGAGGCCGATGTCGCGATCTGGAGTTACAGCGACGACTTCAGCGAAGTGACGTGCGCAAGCTGGAGTCCATTTGTAGCCTGCCGTCTGTGCTTAGGCATGTCTGACGGCACTTGTGGGGTTTGGGACATCGACAGCAATGCCAGCGAATCCCGCAAATTTGCCGCAAAAGCATTATTTTGGATTCCTCCGGCTTATATTCCGATGCAACCTTACTTGAGTAGCAGCAAAGCTTTGGGGAAACAACGCATTTCTGCTGTGCAGTTTTGTCCTTATCACCCGTCTTTATTATTCAGTGCAGGAGCGGACAACCTGTTGCGTGTTTGGAACCTCGAAGATTTGAGCCGCCCATTGCTCTCTCGCGGCTTCGGCACCACTAATGCCGGCGAGAGTCGAGACCATGGTCGCGCACACGTCGCCACATGGGACCCTACCGGTCTGGGCGTGTACGCGGGTGGGTGGGACAGCTCAAACCTGCTGTGGGAGCCTGCAGGGGCATATCGAGGTCACGCGCCCACGGGTGCTCCGCTCCCAACCGCACACATTCCAGAGCAAGGCGCAGAGAAGATGTCAAGTGTCACTGACTTCGAGATGGACGCAAGCCGACCCATCGGGCATCACTTCTCCAAGCACTCTTGCGTATGGGATATGCATACCTTCGAGTACGACAACCAAACTATTTTGCTATCCGCAGCCTCTGACGGCTCCGTGCGCCTTACCTTTCCCTCTTATGCGGGTAAGAAAGAGCTCATGTTTGGCTCAGCACGCTACGATTGCGGAAGCTGGTTGGCACTTTTCAATGCTGTCGGTGAGCCACGTAGGTCCAAAACCAGTCGCAAACAGGAGCCAACAGATGCCACTTCAGATAATCGCAAGTTCCGAAAACAATTGTCCCAAGATCTCAAGACGAATGACCCTGCCGCACCCGTATGCATCGTTAATGTCAAGCTATCGTGCTCAAAATTCTTGTCTGCCGAAATCGACCAAGAAACACAGCATCCCACCCTCGCGCCTGCAGCTTTGGCCATCCATTGCGTCCACTCAGCAGTTCTCAACCTGCCCCTTATTGAAGCAACTACCGGCACTGCATCTGAGGCATATACTGAGAATTCTCACGGCATCCTCAAGTTAGAACGCGTTCGGATGTGCATTTACGGCGGTGCAGCTGGTTTGCTGCGAATGCACTCATTGGACGTACCGCGCGCGCTTCATAAGATATCCTACAAATATGAGAAAGATGAAAGGAAAGGAAAATTTGAATGAAATTGGATTCTGAAAGGCTTAATGACATGTATTTAGATCGAGCTGCCAGCATCCATTTAGGTGATTTACAGAACAAACTAGCTAGCTAAAAAGATATTAAAGTTTATATAATATGTATCAAACAGTGAACAAGTGTCGTCGAAAGGACTCAGAAAAGAAACCATCCCCCAGACTAATATATTTTTGGTCTGCGTGAAATGTACATTTCAGGCATTAATACTGTGTTACGTGCTGCTTAAAAATATTTTTATCAAGAGCAGATTTTACGCGAGGATTGCTTTTTATTCGATCTACAAATCGTAGACCCTTAGCAACCTGCTCCCGCTCCACAGCCAGCTCCGCTCGCAATGACGCTACTTGTCCTTTTAGCACAATATTTTCGACACGAATATGCTCTACTTCTTGCTCCTTTTTATCTAGCTTGACATTGAATGATGTTCTCAGTGCTTCTTGTGCCTCAATCGCCTCTTGCAAAGATGATTCAGCACTCTCCACCACACTGTTCACCTTGGACCTAAGACGTTCGATTTCATCTTGGAGACGCGCAATCGTAGCATCTTTCTCTGAGATATCGATCATTCCGGGAGTAAAACCCACTCGCCCACTGGGGCTATTCCCGCGTTGTCCATGTTTAGTAGCTGTTCGTCCTTTAACGCTGCTCTGAAATCCGCTAAAATTTACAAACGTTTCGTCGCCAGCGTCTAAACTATCATTGAATTTTTCTATATTCGTCGAGTTAAGTGCACGGACAGATCTCTCATGCTCTTTTCGGAGGTTTATAACACGTTGAGGTGTACCGAAAGACATGCGTTACGTTAATTTCACGTTGTAAAAAGGATATGACAAAAAAGATTATCCCTTTTAAAATTTAGCAGTGTTTGTCGCGTGAAGTTCTCCAGAGAAAGGATTTATCGGTTGATTTGTTAGGAGAAACTCTTCTTTTAAGTGTTGGTCAAGGTAAAAAATCCAAAATTACGAATTGAAGAAGGGAAAGATACAATTCATCGTAAAGTTCTAAGTAGGTTGTCGCCGGTGGAAGTCTATAAGTGAATAGCATAGTTGATTCGGCTTTATTGACCTATTAACATGGCTACCAGAACAGAAAGTTC
>JACCDO010931032.1_pt1 | contig 14149 bp, 8 predicted proteins | sample 7446101 | NCBI WGS metagenome assembly JACCDO01 (sample SAMN15323440, study PRJNA562643) | freshwater metagenome | isolation source: river surface water | place: USA:Blue River Watershed | collected 2017-08-16
ACACTATCCCTTCCAAATTTTCTAACCAAATGGTCATACGTTGCGTAATGACCCTTATGAAATGGTTGAAAGCGGCCAGAATAGACAACAACTACTTTGTCCATTTCTGCCGCTTCTCCCAATATTGCTTCCAATAAAAATTTTGCTAATCCTTTCATATAGTTTTCTTACTATATAAATATTAGGATTATTCTTTTACAACTTTCATACCGTTACCATTGGATTCGGTTGTTTGTTGTCTTTGCATTTCAGCTAATTGTTTTCTAGTTGGTGCACCAGGTTGGTACTGAATAGTTCCCTCTTGAATATTAATTCTACCTTGTGGGTATTTTTCATCAAGTCCATCAATTACCTCTCTTAATTCAGAATTTAATACTTTGAATTCATCTTCTCCTTTTTCTAAAAAATCATCCATTCTTACCATTTCTTCGTGGATTTCTTTTTTACGAATATGGATTTGTCCAAATTCGATAATTAAAGAATTGATTTTTTGATTTAAATCATTAATTGATTTTAAAACATCTGCTTCAATTTTAGCAGTTTCAATAGTAATTTGTTGTTGTTGCGGTATGTTATCTAAACCTGCCATAATATTATGTTTTTATTGTTTTGTATATATAAGTATATTATTTTTTTATTTTTTAAACACAGAAACTCCTTTTTCTTTCACAACCTCACCTGCGCAATAGTTTCCCCATTTAATTGATTCACCTACATCATTAGAATCTAAATATTTTGCGGTAAATCCTGCTACAAAGGTATCACCAGCACCACTTACATCTGCGTTTTCTATTGGAATAACCGGATATGTTGTATGTTTGTATGCCGTTCCTGTTTTGTCAAGTGTACATATAATTTTATCAAACAACCATTCGTTATCTCTTATTACATCTTTACTAAATTCCCACTCTGCTCGGTTTACTTTAATAAATTTTAAATTTGCACACCAATCACCTAATTTCTTTTTAGTATCAGCAATAACTAAATTATGCATAGAGGCTATTGTATTAATATCTTCTTCGGTTAAAAATCCTTTACAATAATCAGATATTATAATTGCGGAATATTGTGTCAAATCAGGTAAATCGTTGATATTAATTCTATTAACGGAATCGTTCTCGTCCACTCTTAAATACAATTCATTTGTATCTTCATTAACATAACGAGTTTTTATTATATTACCATTATCGGAAAACATATCAACATCGATACCCATAGCTGATAAATTATTTGTTGTGTTAGCTGCCATACCAACTCCATACTTTTCATACGTTGGAATAAATACAGGACCTTTTCCCTCTGGCGATTTTCTTTCCGATGTTCCGTATATAAAAATATCCGTACAACTTTCTCCTATAACTAATACTTTATTCATCCTCTAAAAGTTTTGTGGTACTAAATCCATCTAATTTACCAAAGAATTTTATTTCTTTTGCATGCTCTCCACCGATGATAGGTTTGTACATATACTCATCACCAATTACAAATATATCAGGTTGATATTCTTGTAAATGGTTTCTTAAAGAATCATCACTATCAAATACTACAATTTTATCCACTCCCTCTATTTGTAATAAATTAAATACCCTCTGTCCTTCGGTATGAAATGGTCTCCCTTCTCCTTTCATTTGACGTATTCGTTCATCCGAATCAATACCTATCATCAAATCTCCCAAAGATTTTGCATAATCTATCAACTTAAAATGACCATAATGAAGTACATCAAAACAACCATTTATCCAAATCTTTTTCATTACAAAAACTTTTCTAATTCTTTAATTACCATTTCCGATGTAATTGATTTTGTACATTCAAATTGTCTTTCAGTACCTTTATGGTCTGGGCACCAATTCCAATCACCAGCATCCAATCTCAATCTATTAAAACATCCTTCACACTTTCCTTTCGGAGCTGCTATTCTGATACAATCTTGCATCTCAGCCCATTCGTATGAGAATCCACTAATTAATACCGTTGGTACATCCAATGCCCAACTTAACCAACTCAATCCACTACCAATACCAATAAATGCTTTTGATTTTTTCATTTCATCCATAACCAATTCTAAAGGTCCATTTGGATGTTTAACAATTCCAGTTGGTAATACATTACCCATATAGTTATCACCTTCTTTTGAAAGTAATTTCACTACATATCCTTTATTATTTAACCAATCCACTACGTCCTGCCAGCCATTTGGATTATTCCAAAATTTAGATTGAGCAGTTCCATGAATACCAATACAAACCTGTTTATAGTTTGTATCAACAATTGGTTTTCTTTCTTTTAATTTTGGTTTAATTTCTGTATATGGTAATCCTAATATATCAGAACACATTTTTTGCATTGTTTGTGTTTTTGGGTCTATCGGATTTTTATAGATGTTTATTGTATTATCTTCGTTGTAAAACAAACCAATTGCATACATAGCATAAAGGTTTTCTACATTATCACCAGGTTTTACAAATTCAATATTTGGATATTGTTTTTCGAACATTTCATTCATAAAGGTAGATGTAATCATTTTACACTTATGAACCCTTCCAAATTCTTCAACGTATGCAATCCAAGCTAAACTATCACCTAATGCTTTGGAATCTAACGCAACATAAACTCTTTTATTTTCTGCGTTATATATGTGCTCAAACCAAAGTTTTCCGTTTTCGTATATTTCAATCTTCCATTCAATAAAATATTCCAAACTACATTTAGTCCACATATTTGTACTTATTTCGGTAGTGTATAAAACCCTTCCAGTTTTATTATCTAAAAATTTTACATTGTATGTAGATTGCTTAGGTCCTTTTATTTCTAAAAAAGCACCTCTAACAAAATGAAAATAAACTTTATTATCAATGTTAGCTTTATTATTTAAATTTTTAACTAAATTATCGTATATCATTAACTCCAAGTTTTAACTGTTAAATCTAATAAGGAAAATCCTTCTGCTTGTTTACTATATACTTTATTTGTTGTATATCGTTTCATAGGATGATGATAGAACACATGATTAAACCAAAGGTCACCAACATCCCAACCACAGTCTACCAATCTATCCATCCACCAACCTTTTGTTCGGTTTGGAATTAAATAACAATGAGCAAGGTCTTGGTTAGCTCCAGTTTGTGAAAACATTTCATCTATTTTATGTTTTTCTCTAGATGGATTGTTTGCGAATGATATAAAATATGCATCATCTCTTTCTGAAATAAAACATGCTTTGTGAATAGCCTCAACAAATTCTTCCAATCCAGTATAGATAAAAGCATCCGCTTCAAATATCAAAGTATAATCGTAATTATCCTCATCAATTGTTTCCAATGCATTTCTATGTGCTAAGTAACATCCATAGTGTCTACCAGTCATCCAACCCAAACCAGCACCAGGGTATAACTCACCTGGTTTATTATCTTTACTTATATGTTCAGGTCTCCTACAATTTTCAGCGGGTGGGATACCCTCATAAACTTCATTTATTATTGGTTGATAATCTATTCCATACTTTGATAATTGTTGTAGAGATTGTATAGAAACTCTTTCCCTCATATCATCAGGTCTAGTCAGCATGTGCTTAACTTGAATACGAGGTTTTCTTCTTACAAATGAACGAAACCCTTGATGAAACTGTCCGTAAAAATATTCATTTGCTGCTCTAGTAACTCCCTCAAATACACCATAATCATCTCCGCTAATTATACCACCGGGTTTTACTTTATTATACCAAACATTTAAATCTTCAATTAATGCTTCATAAGAATGACCCGCATCTATCATTATAAAATCAATACTATTGTTAGTAAAGTTGTTAGCTGCATTTTTTGATGTATCTTTTATTGTATTAAATCTACCATAGTTATCTGATAAGACTGTGTTATCTATAAATTCATAAAATATATCTCCGCTAAATGCCCCAACAATATTTTGATGTAATTGTTCATCATCCGTTCCTTTCCAAGTATCAATTGATGTAAAATTAATATCTTTACCAGATTCTTTTATTTTTGTTGCTAAATGATTTGTAGATTTTCCAAACCAAGCACCCACTTCAACAAATGTTTCACCACCACTAGCAATATCAACTATATTATTATATAATTCAGAATATGCAAACCATCCAGGTATTTCGTTGAATTCAGGTTGCAATTTTTCTAAAATAATTCTTTTAGTTAATTTCAAATCATCATCAATATAAGTTACCAAAGGATTATTATCGTATGTATCTAAATAAGTGTGTAGTCTTCTAAATATAGATGGTAATTTATAACTCAATGCTTCTTTTACTGATAATGGATTTAATTCTAATTTAGAACTAAAATAAAACATATCACATGCTGAATAGAATGTATCTACATCATCTCTCTCACCCCATATTACACAATTATCAGGTTTATATTCCATTATCGGTTTCCAATAATGTTCAAAGTTGCCTGCCTGATTTCCTACAAAGTGAAACTTAATTTTATATTTTTCTAACTGCCTTGCTATCGCAAATATTTCAGCTTGATTTTTACCAGGTGAAAATAAACCAACATTAAGTACATGCTTATAAGTTGGGTCCAATCCTAATTCTTTTTGTGCAGCTTGTTTATCAAATGTGTATTCTTCAATAGGATACTCCCATATAGCAGTTTCAATTCCCAATGGTTCAAATCTTTGCCTACTCCATTCGGATACCAAAACATATTTGTCTGGATGATATACTATTTCAGATGGATTTGTATATGAACCATGTGTTGATGCTAAAATAAAATATTTTCTATCCTTTGAAAATATCTTTTCAACTATATCAATAGATAAATCAAATTCAGGTATTTCTTGAAAGTGAATTATATCAGGAGAAAATATTCTAATTATATCAAATATTTCTTTTTTATTTTCACCAAGAGTATGTACCGGAACTAATGATTTAATTCTATTTTTTTGAACCACAAAAGCATTTCCTCCACTATTATTTATTTCAACAACTTCTATTTCAAAGTCATTTATAAAGTGTTTTATTTGCTTATAAGTGTATTGAGGTTGTCCTCCCGTTGAAAGATGCGGGCAGACATAAAGTAACTTTTTCTTTGCCATATTGTAACAAATATACGAATTTATTTTTGAATTACCAAATTTATTTTTTTAGAAAGTAACAGTACCTTCTAATAAATCAATCTCCCCATTAGGATATTGCTTTTCCAAATCAGATAATAATGAATTTAATTGTTTATTCGTATCTTCAAATTCAAATTCTACAACAGATATTAATTTCTCCAATTGTTTTATTTCTAAATGCAATTGACCCGTATTTACAATAAGTTCGTTTTTACGAGTGTTAAGTTCTTTAAGTTTTTCTACTAAAGAAGATTCCAATTTTTGTATTTGCTTTTCCATATTTTTGTTTGTATATAAATATATAAAAATTTATAAAGAACCACTTATTTGTGCTTCTAATCTTTCTACTTTTTGTGATAATTCCTGCAAAGCTTTCCAAAGTACGAATACTAATTCCCCTTTAGCAATACCAGAAGTCATCCATAGTTTATCTCCTTCTGGATTATCAGGGTTATCAAACCAATCATAATCCACAAATTCCTCCAATCCTGCTGATTCTAATTCTTCCGCAATAACTCCAATTTGTTGAGGTCTATGTTCTTTTTCAGCATCTACTTTCCAATAGAAACTTCGTATAGGAGTATTATTTACAGCTTCCAATAAAGATGGATGTGTCCAATTTTGAATATCTTCTTTATATCGTCTTGCTGATGTATTTCTACCAAGTTTCCATTGTGATAATGAAAACTCCATATCTCTAATAGTACCACCCAAATCACCCGAACCAGGAATATTTACCATTTGTACCGTAGGTCTTGGTGTACCCGATACGGTGTGTGTTGTACATGCACCGCCATTTGCACCAGGATTCCAAGATAAAGTACCAGTACCCATCTCAATATTGTTACCATTCATAGCAATCTTACCAGTACTACTTGCTATGTTTATAGCAGTATTACCTGCTCCAGTTGTACCAGATAATTGTAGTAATGTATTGGCAGTATCACCTTCCAAAGTGATAAATCCCTTTCCATTCAAAATGGGTACAGAAGCAGAATCTTCTCTCCTTAATCTAATATATCTGTTTGGAGATGATGCAATCTGAATACCTTTATTTGTTAATTCAACAATATCCACATTCGCTGCGGGTGTTATCGTAGGTGTTGTTAAGTATGCACTTATATCAAAACTACCACCTCCACCACCGCCATACGATACATCATATTGATAACCATTTGCTTTTATGAATGTTTTAAAAGTATATGATGTTGATGCTGCTTCAGGTGCACTAAATTGGAAGCTTCCGTTATATCCATAAAAATTTGCATAACTTTCATCAAAACCACCATTCCAATAATCACTATATAATACTACTTCAGATACTAAAGTTGCTCCATTATAAATTCGATACCCCCAATATATACTTACACTACCTTCACGATTAAATGCGGAAATCACAGAACTTTGGCCAGGCCAACTAACAGAAGAATCAATATAAGTACCTGCTGCTACTGAAAAGGATTGTCCACTACTTTCTTCATCGATGTTAATATAAGTTGAAGTAGCAAATGAATCATAATATGATAATGTTTCCCCTGAAAGAGTGATTCCAGTTCCAGACAAATCCGTTAATTCTCCAAAATTTACTTTTAGTTTAGTATCACCACTTTCTTTAATTGCAATACCAGGAAGAGCTGGGTCAAGGAAGATTCTACTACTACCATCTCTAAGAATATTATTTTCAACTGTCCAACTTCCAATAGAACCACCACTAGCATTAATTGTACCAGCTATGGTTGCATTACTAACCGATAATCCATCCTGGTCTAATCTAAAATTATATCCTATTAAACTACCCGTTCCATTTGTAGATGTCATTGAAATTGCCACAGCCCCATCACCAACGGTAACCGTATCACGGAATGTACCACTTGCCCCAGTTAAATCTCCTTTAAAAGATGCATTACCAGAAGAATCTACTTTAAATCCTTTAGTTTTAATAGAGCTACCTGCTAAATCTATAAATGTACCAGCCGATGAGTATCCGCCTGTTCCATCAACAAAGTTTGTAGATTGAATAGCAGTACCAGCAAACATATTTGCTACAATAACACCCGGTCCTATAAATGTGGTAGCATTACCACTATTAATTGCACTAATAGCTGCCATAGCACCTAATGAACCACTAAGAGCATTTACAGCTACCGCCGTATTTGCTGCTGCTATTTGAGTTGCTGTAAATGAGCCAGATGCAACAGAACCACTTACGGCTTGAGATGTTGCCGCATTACCACCGGTTACAGTAATATCACCTGCTATTTCTAAACCACTACCATTCCATTTAAGATAACGATTACCGGCAGTATTTACAATTGAAAATCTTCCCGTTGTACCACTAGCTCCTTGTTCATAAATTCCTAAGAAAATGCCAGGTCTTTCATATCCAATAACCGCTCCACCAGGATTTAATGAAGAACCCGCAGTTCCAGAAGTACCAATTGTTGCGTTTTGTCCGATAGCAATATATGGGTCGGTTCTACCACCAGCAATTACAATATTTGCAAATGCCCCAGTACCATTTTTAGTACCAACATTAATTGTATTCTTAACATACGATTCTTCAAATATTGCAATCTTAGCTGCAACAAAGAATTCTTCTTCTCCCAAATATTCCCACCAAGCATTAGTACCATCAACAGTTGGTGCATGATAATTAACCAATACACCATTGTTATCATAAGTTGCTGGACCACTACCACTAATTGCTGCGTAATATTTTACTGTATCTTGCGTTGCTAAATAGGTAACAGCATCTCTACGATTATTTGTTGTTTCAACTTGTCCAATATAATCAATGTTAGGACTCCACTCACCTCTCATTACAATACCAGGTCCTACTGCTCCTTCAAACTGAACGGATAGTGATTGTGTTTTATATATAGTTTGTCTACCTTCACAATTAATACCATAAACAATTTCAGCAGTTGGGTTATTTTCAGGATCAGACCAAGCTGTAATACCAGGCATTGATGCAGGCGTTCCACTCAATAAACTACCTACTATTAAAGTACCATTATCTAAAGTAATATGAGATGATTTTGATGTAACCTCAACCGTACATTGATATTCGTATGATGAACTACCATACGCATCAATTTGAGCTCCTGTAAATCCAGAAGGTTTATTTGTTAATTCATAATTTCCTCTATATGCTCTTATTATATTTGATGTTGAACCTAATTCAAGCTCACCAGATACTCTATAAACTGCCGATGAATTTTCATTTTGCATCTTAACATCATACGGAGCAGGTTCGGTAAATTGAACTGCAAAAGATTGAGTTATGAATTGAGTTTGTCTAGTAGGAGGTCTACTTATATTATCCGTTGCTACTTGATTTGAATATCCTTCAAAATCAACTTTATAAACAATTTCACCAGTTTTATTTATAGCCGGTTTATCCCAATAGGTTAAATCAGCCATAGCCGCAGGAGTTGTTGTTACTCTATTCGTTGGCAAAGTAATCCAAGGAGATTTATAAAATATGGATGCAGATGAATATCCCAATATACCAATCAAATTATATAGATAATCATAATCAGTTGGTTGTGGTGCTGGATAATTTCCCGATGTTACATTTATTAATGCACTTGTACCTTTATATGTTGGTAACTTTATTGCAGTTCCGTTTAAATCAGTATCAAATAATTCTGCTTTTATTGATGTACTTTCATTGGTTGCAGATATTTTATAAGAATCTGCCCCAGCTTTAATACCTGCAATTGTAAGTTGTCCTTCTGCTCTATATGGATTTAATACAGATGATGTATAAGGATTTCCATCGGTAATTTTAACTTTCCAAGTTTTATTTTCTTCAGGTCCTGCCGCATCCGTACCAGGTATAAAAAATAACTTTTCGGTTATACCAACTCCTTCATAGTATGGACCATCATATAAGGTTTCAGCCCCATCGGTATCAACAAAGAATAAACTAAACCATGTAGAACCAGTTGTATTAAATGCAGTTGCTTTAAGTTCAACATCACCTTCAGGAGAAACTCTATATCCATCTCTATCATAATTTATAGTGTATGGATTTGCTTTTAATTCTACTGTTCTAGCATTTGGTACTGATACATTCTTTGTAAATGTTTGTGTACGAGTAAAAACAGATGATGTATATTCATGTCCACTTCCTAATGCAAATGGATATACTTGAATTGTATAAAGTGCACTTGCCGAAATATATGGATAATCAAATCTATTAAATGATGCAGTTGCTGATAACGTTCCCAAATTATTTGGTACAGTATTCAATGATGCAGTTCTTATATTCCATATAGAACCACCTCTAGTTTCAATTGAATTTATTTTCCAAGTACCAGGATGTTGAGATGATGTATATATTAAAAAATCATCACCCTCTTTTACCTGCAACGTTGTATTTGTAGGAGAGTATCCTACCGGAGCTACATATCCAACTTCGTTTGCTGTTAAAGTTACATTTGGTGGGGTTATTAGGATTTGAATTGGTGGAGGTCCTTCCAATACTTTTGTATATGGTTGAACCACACTTGCTGTGTAAACTGATGATGTATAATATGGTCTAATTTCCAATGGATATGTAATACTACCACTTAAATTAATGAATCCATAAGATGCACTTATTATTAACGATTCAGTATATGCATTGTCAAAATAAACCAAACCTCCAGTTACATTTGATGAAAATATAGAAGAAGTTGCTATATGGAATGTACCTGGCTTTCTACTTCCAGTAAATGCCAAATATCTAGAACCTTGCTTTAATTTAATATCAGTTATTGTTGGTTTATAATCATTAACAATACCTCTTGAATTTGCTGCTAATGTTACTGCCGCTGGATTTACTTCAAATATAATACTTTCATCTCCAGGTTTACCTTCTGGTACTATTGTGAATAGTTTATCAACTGATACTGATGCTGAAGTCCAAGGTTCAGTATAAACAAAGCTTGTTAATAATTGTTTACTTTGAGATACAGCCAATCCTAATGGATAAGTTGCTGCGTTTCCTCTTGATGGTATTATATTTCCAAATTCATCATAAGCAACAACAGTTATAGTTGGGTCACAACTATGCGTTACATATTGAACCCAATATTCAGGAACAAAATCTTCATTAATTGACATCGATGGATATACCTCAAATGAACAACTTAATGGTGAATCAAATTGACCTCTTTTATAAAATGATGCAGTAGCTGATGCAAATAGTGGAGTAAATTTTGTTTGAGTTCTTGGATTTATTGTAAACGTATCCGCATCATATAAAACAATACCAGCATCTAAACCATCTTGTAAATCGGTAAGAGTTATTGCAGTTAAAATAGATGCCGATGGATTTGATTGTGATACTGGAATCATATACAATGTTCTCTGTCCATCGATAGAATCTCTATTGAATATCGCATTATAATCTATAATACCAGACCCAGTAATACCGGGTTTCAATCCTTTAACCCATCCACTACCACTAGCTTCACTAAGAGTAATATACTTTGAACCAGATTGAACGTGTAATTTTATATTAGAACGTCCAGCTGGTAATCCATTTCTTAAATTTATTTCATTAACTCCATCAATACGAATTGCTTGAACTTCTAAAGATGAAGCAGAATCGGAGTTTCTAATTACAGTTCCATTATAAGGTCTGATTTCGTAGTTTACTCCACCTTTACCATCTATAACTCTTGTAATAATAATAGTATCTTCAACACCTTCACACTCTGCGGTATATTCTATAAATTGAACTAAAATTTCTTCCAAACCGGGATCTCTAGAACCAGTAAAATTTTGGACAGTTAAATAAGGTTTATCGGTATTTAAATCATTTAATAAACCAGGAAATTTCCACGATGTAAATGGTGGTGATATTAATGAACTACTTAAAGGAGTTGTAGCCCAATATGAAGTATCATACATTGAAGATGATAATTCAGTATTGAAAAAATCAAATGAACGTGATGTAAACGTAACCGAACCAGTTAAAAAGTTTTTAACAACATCTATAAAAATAACATTTGGTGGTACGGGATTTCCATTACCAGAACCAGAATCAAATTGAAAATACAAAGATGATGGAATTAATTCCAAACTTTTGTTAATACGATTTAAGTTACCACCATCAAATGTTTTTGATTCTTCAACAACAACAGGTATATAATTGTTGTTTATATCATAAAATTGAAATAAGAAATCAAATGTTTCTTTTGGTAATGTTCTTGGAACTGGTTGTATAAATGATATTTCATTTGGAGAAAAAGAACTTTCTTGCGATGCTCTTAAACTTATATCGGATATGTACCAATCATTTCCCTTTACATCAAAATATAATTTAGCATTATTAAATTGTTCTCCTTTAAAATTAGCTGTTATTTGTGATTTTTGTAAAAGAGAATTATCTTCTGTTACAGTTAATATATTTTGTTGAACACCTACACTAGTAGTTGTGTTTCCAAATGTGGATTGCCTAGAACCACTTATATAAACCGATAGATAGTCAGTAGTTGATATTGTTTGATTTCCCAACCTTACATTAAATGTAAGTGTATATTCCGTATTTTCGGTTATTTGTAGGGATTTTGATGTAAAAAATTTATTAATACCATTACTATTTAATTTAACAGAATTATATAAATAATTTTGATTAAACGCTGTTGTTAAATTATTTGAAGATGTTACCCAATAATTTTTAAAATTAAATGGGTCAAATATACCATAGAATTCTTCATTTTTAGTTGTTGATTCTAAATCTTTTAACAACTCATTTGATTCTAATTGAATTTCTTGTATGAATTGATAATCAGCTAAATCAGATTGAGATTTTCTAAATATCTTTACTCTAGCAACATCACCCACAAATGTGGTTAAATCGGTAATATTAATTTTAGCAAAAGAACCAGTTAAAGCTGTCTTTAAATTATCAATACCCTCTACATAATTAAAAGATGCTGTATATCGTTGATTTGAAAAATCTTGCACAATACCATTTACCGTATATGGATTCGTTACAGTTAAATCAGTTTTACTTATAACATCATCAGCCTGTGATGTAAATCCCAAATCAGTAAATTCAATAGTAGTTCCAACAACAGAACCAGTCCATGCACCACCATCATTTATTTGAATTAAATAATTTGTTGGTAGTGTATAATCGGTAAGTTTTTCACCTTGACCCGGTGTTTGTGCAAATCCATCTACAAAACCTTTTTGAACTATTGGAGTTACTACATTTGAAAATATCGGTTTTACTATCTCATCAATTGTAACTTCAGGTCTTCTATAAAATCTTACTTTATCTTCGTTTGAGAGTAATCTATTTACTTTAAACTCCTTTTCCCACTTAAGATTATATACATTTTTCCATTCATTTGGTATTTGCTGTAAAACTCCACCTTCATCTAAATAAGTTTTTAATTCACCTAATATTGTTATCTTTGCAGTACCAATTGGTGTATCTTCATAAACATAAACAGCAACCAATTTAGATGTTCCTTCATAATATTCAGGTACACCATTACCCGGCGCATAATATATAGGATTTCCGTTTACATCCAATATTTGAATCTTTATTTCAGTAGATTCCATCAAATGTTCAGAACCTTCAATCAAAAACCCATTTTTACCTCCAGTAAATGTATCCTTAAATTCAGTTACTTTAAAGTATGTTGAATTTGGATTAGTATCTACTAAAAATGTTTGAAATGTAGTTAGATTTTGGGTAAGGTTTTCCGCAAATTTCTTTATTACTGCCATAGTGTGCTTATATTATTCTATGATAAATATTTACTTAAATTTTTTATGTTTATAATTATATTAGAATTCTAAAGAAAACTAAAGAATGTTATGAAAAAATACGCAATGATACAAATTGATGCCGATGTACATCAATTATTAAAGGAATTTTGTAAAGAGAAAGGATATAAAATAAGTGGATTAATTGAAACCCTAGTAAAAGAAAAAGTGGAGTCTTCAAAGAAAACTCCACCTAAAAATGTATTGCCAGTTGTTAAAAACTAATTTTAGAGAATCCCTCTATCTTTTTTATTTCAATAAGTCCATCTACAATATCTCTCATTTGTTCTAAGTGAGAAATTACCCAAATGAAATCGAATTGAGTTTTAAGATATTGCATCATCATAAATAAGGATGATAGGTTATCTGCATCTAATGTACCAAACCCTTCATCAATTACTAAGAAGTTAGGTCTAGGTAGGTTACAGATGTTAATTAGAGCCACTCTAATCGCTAATCCACTAATGAACTTCTCCATACCACTACACATCTCTAAAGCCCATTCCTGGTCCTCATAAACGATTCTAGCATTGATGTTCTTTCCATCAGTATCCATTGATATTGAGAAATCTACTACTTGTCCTAATATGTTGTTCACTTCATTTTCAATTGCCGGAAGTGCTTTAGATATTAATTCGTAAGGTACTCCATCTTTCTTAACCGCATCTAAATAAAATGTGTATAATTGATTTTTAGTTTCTAATTCCTTAACTTCTTCCATCTTAGCCTTCATATTATCAATGTAAGTTTTTGTTGCACCTACATCTGACATTAATTTCAACATAAGTTTGTTTACATCCGATATTTGATTTTCAACACCTTGCTTTAATCTACGAACATTTTGGATTTGAATATCTAATGCCTGATTTTTAGTTATAGTTTCTTCGTTATCGTTATATCTAACAATATCAGCATTTACATTTTCTTTTTGAGTTTGTAGTAATTCAATTTTAGAATCTGCATTTCTAATATCACCTTCCAATCTTTCTCTTACAACAATTAACCTTTTATATTCATCAGTCCACTCTTTCCATTCTTTAAATTGGTCTTCAACTCCATCTAAATCCACTAATTGCACTTTAAAAGCATCTAATAATATATTAAGAGTTTCCAATTGATTATTTTGCTCACCTAATTTTCTTTCGGTTTCTTTTGCATCCTTTACGAATACATTGTTCATACAAAAATTACAATTAGGGTCATACTCATGCTCTGCTAAATGTACCAGCTTCTCTTCATTCTTTTCCAATGAAATCTTACACTTTTCAATTGAGTGTAA
>JACCDO010039998.1_pt1 | contig 14147 bp, 14 predicted proteins | sample 7446101 | NCBI WGS metagenome assembly JACCDO01 (sample SAMN15323440, study PRJNA562643) | freshwater metagenome | isolation source: river surface water | place: USA:Blue River Watershed | collected 2017-08-16
CACAGAAGACTTTTAAGTCATTAATTTCAGTAATACCAGATGCAGAGGAAGCTAATTTAACGTTTAATTTAACTTCGTGATATTGTAAAGCAATTAATGGTAAAGCTAAACCAGGGTTTCTGCAGAACCAAAATTGTAATGGAATATATAATTTTTTACCACCATTTGCAGCAACTGCAGCATCATTACCAACTAAACGTTGTAACATAGTTAATTGATCAGAAGTATGAGATAAATCACACCAGACAGCCATCCATTCACCATATTGTTTATCAATAACTTGACCACCAATTTCGACTTCAACATATTCGATTAATTCGAAACCAGAGTTATTTGCTAAACCACCTTCATCTTCAGAAACATCAGTTTCTAAGTAGACACGGGATAATAAATCACCATTTCTAGCAACAGTAACAGTGAATTTTTTACCAATTCCAGCATTACCATTGAAAGTTTGTTCAATAGCTTCAACTGCGAAGTTTGTGTGTCTTCTATAGACGACTTTGAAGAAGGTAATTTGAGGATTACCAGTTAAATAAATATCTTGTGCACCGTAAGCGACTAATTGCATTAAACCACCACCCATTTTATACTATATTATATGAAAAGAAAAAAATTTTGGCAAAATCAAAAAAATTAATTCTTAATTAAATTATTTTTAAATAAAAATAAAAAATATTTTCTTGGTATTTTTCTAAATAAATTCAATTTATAAAAATTCTATAAAAATTAAATTTATGCGTTTGGAAAATCCTAAAAAGAAATGAATAAAAAGATAACCCAAAAAGGAATAAAAAGGAAAGGTATAAGGAAAACCTTGGTTTTCTTAGTTTGAATATGCTAAACCACCCATACCTGACATGATACGGAGGACATTGTAATTAACAGCATACATTCTAAATGTTGAATCTGGGCTACTTTGAGAATAATTAATAACTGCATTATCTATACGAGAAAAGTTACAAGAACCAGAAGGTTGATGTTCTTCAGGTTTAACTGCAAATGAATAGATATGAACATTACCTAAAACACCTTTACCAGTATGTTTTTCATAACGTTGAGTTTTAGTAAAATAAGAACCATCACGACGTTTAAATCTATCGTGACCATTTAATTGGATAATAGCATCATCAAGTTCATATTGACCACCGAATCCACCAATAACCCAAGCTAATTCTTTAACTGGATGATTGAATCTTAATTCTTGTTGATTAGAACCATTAGATGATTTTAATTCATTAGAATATTGAACTTGTTCAATTAAGTATTCATGAGAAACTTGTGCAAAACGACGACGTTCATCGGTATCTAAGAAAACATAATCACAATAAATTTGCATATCTTTAATAGCTTCAATTTCACCAGCAGATTCGTATGATGCTAATTTAACATTTAATTTAACTTCATGATATTGTAAAGCAATTAATGGTAAAGCTAAACCAGGATTTCTACAGAACCAAAATTGTAATGGAATATATAATTTTTTAATAAAAGTAGAATTACCAGATAAAGAAGCTTCAGAACCAACCATTGATTGTAACATACCTTGTTGATCATAAGTATGGGATAAATCACACCAGACAGCCATCCATTCACCATATTGTTTATCAATGACTTGACCACCGATTTCAACTTCAACATAATCAATTAAACGGAAACCATCATAATCGTGAATAGCACCAGAAACATCAACTTCTAAATAGATTCTATTTAATAAATCACCGTTTCTTGCAATAGTAACTGTAAATTTTTTACCAAAATCATAGTTACCCATAATAGTTTGTTCTATAGATTCAATAGCAAAGTTAGTATGTCTTTTATATACGACTTTAAAGAAGGTAATTTGAGGATTACCAGTTAAATAAATATCTTGTGCACCGTATGCGACTAATTGCATTAAAGCTCCACCCATTGTATATACAATATAATCATAAAATAATTTTTACCAAGCGCATAAATAAATTAATAAAAAATACTATTTTCTTAATTAAATAAAACACTTAAATGACCATTATTTATTCTTATGATATTATGTTTAACAATATAAACATTTAATGTTTTACCAATTGCAGCTGGTTCATATATACATTCTAATGTAAATGTATTGAATTTTTCAGATGATATAAATCCAGATACTCTTTTATTCTTAGGTTCTATACTAAAAGAATATGAATAAATTGGATTTATATCCTTTAAATTTTTATATGATTCATCTAAACTTAAACTTCCAGAATTATTAAAAAATTGAAATCTTTGTACAGAACGATAGAACTTCGCAGGCCCTTCATCTAAAACACCGTTACCATTAATACTTATTGATGCTTCTTTTAATAAATCTCTATAAAAGAATTTATTATTTACATTATTATCTTTTATATTCCATATTAAATATTTTATGAAATGAGTTTTATTAATATTTAATTTTGTTCTTAAACTATTAATAGGAATGTTTTCAACTGTTTCAACTTGTTCAATAACATATTCCAATGGTAAGTTTTTGAATTTTTCTTTTTCTTCAGAAGTTAAATAATTATATTGTACTAATAATTCGATATCATTTATTTTATTACCACTTAAATTATTAAAATTATTAATTTCTACTTTAACACCAATGTTGGAATCATTTAAAGACCATACTGGAAAACCAGATGTTGGATTTTTATGAAACCAAAAAGGAATTGGAATTGTTAAATATACATATTCTGGTTGAACAGATGCATTTTCAAAAGATTTAGCAGTTCTATCATATGAAATGTTATCAGATATATAGTTTAATTCACTCCATGTAGAATGTAATTCTAAATATGAAACAATATAATCAATATCCAATTTAGATAAAACAGTATCATGAACTCTAAAGTCAATTGATTTTAATATTTCAAAAATTGTTTCTTTAACTTGTAAATTGTCATTTTTCCAAGCGTCACTTCTATTTAATTTAAATCTTAAATAAGTTTCTGTAATAACATCACCATCTACTGGAATACGAAAATATAATGATGAGTTCGGTAATACGAAATTATCATAATTTTTAAAATTATTATTAATAACAATCCATCCAGAACCGTATTGAGTATGAGTTCTATTATTATTTTTAAAAAATGTATTGGTTGATTTAACTGTTAAGTAATTGTCTTCTTCACCAATAGCCTTTAAAATAATTCTTGCTTGAGACATTTAATATACTTTTAGATTTTTTATATTTTTATTTACACGATTATAAAGTAAATAAAATTAATTATTTTATTTTATTTAATTTAATTAGTAAAAGCTAATGCACCAATACCACTTGTAATTTTTAAAACATTATAATTTACAGCATATATATTTAATATTTTAGAATTAATATTATCTTGACCATTCTTAGTAAAATTATTAGTATCTCTATATACTCTAAATTTTAATTGTGCATTTTCTAATTTTGAAAAATTTAATGAACCGGATGGCTGAGAATCTAATGGTTTTATAGCGAATGAATAACTATAGAAACCACTTGATTTAGTTAAATCTCTATATAATGCAGCTGGTCTATTATTACCTGTAGAATTATCCCTAATCAAATTAATACCATAACCATTATGATATTGATAACCTTGTACACTTCTATAAAATAATGGTGGTAATTCTTCCATTAAATCTTTACCGTTTAATACAATAGATGCACCTATTAATTGTTCTTGACCAGGAGTTAAGTTTCTCCAATAATTGTAATGTAATACACCTTGTGGATAAAATTTAGTTTCGCAAATACTAGAATTATCACAAATATTCCCGTGTGAATCTTGTATAGTCCAAAATAATTCTTTTACAGCATGATTAAAACGTAAATCAACTTTATGGTTTATTTGTTGATAATTTTCATCAGAATCATTTAAATATAAATTTATAGGATTTCTAAAACTACTTTGAACTTGTGTAATTAAATATTCGTGATCATTTGAACTAAATAATCTACGTTCTTCTGTATCAAGATGAATATATTCTGTTAATAATTGAATTTTGCGGATTTGTAAATCTTGTGATACTAAATAATTACAATTTTTACTGTATGTAGTAATAGTTTGTAAAGAGTTAAATTTAACTTCTAAACGAACTTCATTATTATCTAATGCAATTAATGGAAGTGATAATCCGATATCATTGTTGAACCAGAAACGTAATGGAATCATAATTTTATTTGAAGTACCATTTGAATGTGTTGTAATTAAATCACTTAATGATAATTCTTTATTTCTACTTTCTAAAGCATCGTGCCATATATGTAACCATTCACCATATTGCTTATCTATACTTTGACTACCGATAAATAATTCTACGTATTCTATAAATGAATATGCTAATGGTGCAATATTTGAAATTGGTTCATTTGATTCAATATCGATAGATAAATACATACGATGAACTAAATCACCATTTTTAGGAACATCGACATATAATTTTCTACCAAAGTTATTTGCAGTTTCACCAACAAAATTAACAAAAACATTATCTAATGCAAAATTAGTATGTTTTCTATATACTGCTTTAAAAAAAGTAAATTGTGGATTACCAACTAAATAATTATCTTGTTCACTTTTTACAGCTAATAATAAATAACCTAAACCCATTTATACTATAATTATATAATAAATTTGGATTTTTTACTTTTAAATTATTTTTTTATTTTTATTTATAATCTATAATCTATATAATATTAATAAAATGGATGATTCAAATTTTATGGCTAAATTAATGGAAGCTATTCGCCGTAATAATGGTGGTAAAGTTCCTAAACCAAAACGTACATATAGTGATAACAAAGGCTATATTATACATCAAATGCGTAAAAAAGGTAAACAAACTAATTATCAATCTTATCACGATACAATTCAAGATAAAGCTAATGAATATTTAGAAGGGTTTATTGAAGTTAGTGATATTGAAAAAATACCATGTGATACTTTAGTTAGATATATCACTCTCGATAAACAAACCAATAAAAGAGTTTTTAGATTAGGTGGTAAATTATGCAGAGTTAATGAAAAAACGGTTATGCTTAGTAATCCGGTACAAGCCGGAAAATGTTGGTATGTAGCTAGGTATCATTATGCATCTCGTGATGATGAAGAACCTTCATTCACTACTAGATTTTTTATTAAAGAAGGACCAGAAGTTAAATTGGCTAGAATGATTCAGAAAATTTATGATGATATTACAATTGTGAAAGAAACTCTTAAATTACCATTTGATAGTACAGATGATGATATGGAAAAGGATTTAGAATTCTTTTTAGGTCCAATGAATGAAGAAGATGAAGACATTGATGATACTGATGAAAAAGAAAATAAATTAGATGATGATATTGAAGTTTACTCAAATAATGATAATAATAATGATTTAAATGAAGACACAACATCTACAATTGAATCAGAATCAAATGATAATATTCCAATACCTAAAAAAAATAATTCAAAAACTAAATATAGTACAAAGAAATCACCAAAAACTAAAAAATAAATATTATAAAATAGGATAAATTTAATTTATAATATTTAAGTTATTACTTATTTCTTTTTAATTTTTAAACTTACTTTAGTAACTTTTTCTCTATCATCTAACATAGTTGTTAATTGTTGAACTTTTTCTAAATCACTATTAAAAAATTCCAATAATTTAACTTGTAATATTTTCTTATTAAGAGGTACCTTTCTTTCACTGATAGAATATTCCATTTTACCTTTATCAGTTTTAAAATCATCAATACTATTATTCTCCATAAAATCTAATATTTTTTCTTCGGTTTCTTTTCTATCTTTTTTTAATTTTTTCGCTTCAGATTCTAATTCTTTGATTTTTTCATCAAATGAGAAATACTTTAAAGCTAGCGATTTAAATTCATTTTTTTGATTAGATGATAAAACTATCACTTCAGAGGTTGTTGATTCTGTATCAGAAGACATTAATATATTATATAAATATTCTTTTAACTATTTTTTTACAAATTATTTAAATTATATTATTTTTTAGTAGTTTTTTTAGAAGGTGATTTCTTAGAAATGATTTTTTTCTTAATTTCTTTAGCAGGTGATGGTGAAGGTGAATTTAATTGAATATCAAATTGTGATGGTGACGGTAATTGAGATGGAGCAGGTAATTGCATTAATGATTTTTCTAATTCAGGTAATTTTTGTAACATTCTCGATAAAGGTAAAATGTAAGCCTTCATATCTACTTCAGGTGATTGAAATAATTGTGATGGCGGTATCATCATTGATTGATTTGAAATAGGTAAAAAATCAAAATCATCTTGATTGTCATACATATTATTAGATTCTGTTAACATAGAAGGTACTGTATAATTTGGAATAAACATTTTTGTATTTTCAGACGGACTTGGGCTTGGACTATTACTTAAATAATTATCAATTGTTTGTGTTTTAGAATAAATTTCTTTATTATTTTTAAATTTTTTAACAGTAATTTTATTATCTTTTATTTTAGTTTCTTTTGCAGAATCTTCAATAACTTTACCATCTTTAGATGCGAATGTTGATTCATAAGAATAGACATATGTATCTTTTTTAGGATAATCTCTAGAAGGAGAAGGTGTTTTAGATGGCGATGGGGATGGACTAGTTTTAGATGGGCTATACATAGAAGGAGATTTAAAATCTGTAGTATTTGTTATCTTTTTCTTTGGTGGCATATTTATAATATAATATAAGAAAATTAGTTTATCTTCTAAAAATATTGTTGTTAATTTGTGGTCCTCCTGGATATGGATTAAAAGAGTTACCCATTGGACCAATAGTTGGAGGTGGGCCTCCATTGAAAACCTTAGCAGTAAATTTATCTTTAACTTTTGTTGTAAAGTCATTAAAGAAACCTTTAGAATGTAAATATAATATACCTAATATAGCAGCAATAATACCAATAACATAAAATAATATTTTAGTAATACTTTCAGTTTCTTTTAAAGATTCTCCAATTTTGAGAGATTTAGCACATTTTTCATCGAATTCTTTATTTGTATAACATCTTAATTTATCACCATAATTACGAGTATTTTGACTAGAATTATTTGGATTATAATATACATTACGGTCATTTGTATCTTGTATTGCACGTGAATTATTTTTAATAATACTTTTAAGTTTATCGAAGAAACCAGTACTACAATTGATTGGATTTTCAAAAACTAACCAAGTAACACTTTGGGTACAAGGTGATTTGACGAGAGAACCTTCATAAATAAAAAAAGATTGAATTTCTGGAATAAGATTATATGCGGTCCATTCGTTAGATGTATTGACAGTATTTGTTTTATTTTTTTGTGGAATAGAATCTTTAACAATATCTAAAAAATTAGTACTTTTTGAAGTAGCATCATTAATATCCATCATAATAGCAACAACTAAAAGTTTACCGGAATCAGGTGCTCTATGATATAAGTGAATTTCGCCTGGATAACTATAACTATCAAACTTATGAGAGGATGGTATAGTAAAATTAATTTTTAATAATTCATAAACAGTATTATTATAACTAATATTTGAACCAACATCATAATCTAAAACAATATCATCATTATTTATATTTTTAACAACACATTTAGAAGTTCTATAATAAAAAACTAAATCACATAATGTCGCACATCTTTGAGTATTTTTTTTAATAATATCAATCGGTGATTGTTTATTACCCGTTTCGCATAAATTGTTAGACATATTTATATTATTAAGATATTATTTTTTATAGAAATATAATATAATATATATTAATGGATTTATCTAAATATAAAACCTATATCCCAACGATAGTAATTGCATTAGTTTTTGGTTATTTTTTAGGAATTACAATATCTGCAGTTGTTGATTACAGATTAAAAGATGCAGTTATTAATTTACCAAAACCTAAAAATAATATAACAATTAAATTAGACGAATCATCTATTAATGAACTTAAAAATGGCGAAATAAAAGAAACATTTAATGGTTCAAAGAAATTAAATAGAAAAGTGAAGGTAGTTAAAAGTAAAAAAATTACTAATTCAGGTGCATCTACAAATGAAAATAAAGAGCAGTTTAAAGCTTTTATTGAAACACCAAAACAAAAAGATAAAAAGAAAAAGAAAAAAGAAAAGAAAGATAAAGAGAAAAAAGAAGGTTTTATTGGAGGAAAATCTGAACAAGTCAGTGAAGAAGATGTTTCTAAAATAGATAATATTGCATATTTAGAAAATATAAATTATAATAAAAATCAATTAACAGACCCAAATATAAACGCATATGCGATGGCTTATAAATTATCAAATAAAATGGCACAATCATCTTTAACTGCATCCCCGTATGTACCGGCAAACTATGAAGATTCTGAACAATCCTATTTACATTTAAGCAGTATGGCAAATTATAAATTATTGAATAATAAAGAAGATTCTGTTAAAAATAATAATATTAAAAACTTGGAAACATCAAATAACGTAAATAGTATAGTTAATTATGATAAATTAAAAAGAGATAAACCTAAGGGACTTCCAGATAGAGAAGAACGTAAAATTGATTTTAAAGGACAACGCCCATGGGTAAACACAACTAATAAAGTAAATAGAAATTATTAAAAAAAATAAATTTGATAATATCATTTAAAGATTATTTAACTAGTATAATTAGAAAATGTCTAACACAAGCTATAAACAAACTTCTTCAAATTCATCTATGTTCGAGGATAATAATACTTATCCAGACTTAGATTCCTTTGACGACTTAGAAGTCAAAGAACAATTGTTACGTGGTATTTATTCTATGGGATATGAGGTACCATCCGCAATTCAAAGAAAAGCAATTCAACCTTTAATTAAAGGAAATGATTTAGTCGCACAAGCTCAATCTGGTTCTGGTAAAACAGCAACATTTTTAATTGGTGCTATGGAAAGAATTGATTTATCAATCAATCAACCACAAGTATTAATTTTATGTCCAGGTAGAGAATTAGCACAACAAATTTACTACAATTTTGAATGTTTAAATCAATATTTAAAAGCAAAAGGTACATTAATTATGGGTGGAACGCCAACTGATGAGAATTTTAGAGTTTTAAGAGAAGGTGTCCAAGTTATTATTGGAACCCCTGGTCGTGTATTTGATATGATGAAGCGTAGTGCTTTAAAAACAAAAGAATTAAAAACATTTATTATGGATGAAGCAGATGAAATGTTATCAAAAGGTTTTAAAGACCAAATTTATGATATATTTCAATTCATTCCAAGAGAAACACAAATTGGTGTATTTTCAGCAACTATGCCTGAAGAAGCATTGGATTTAACTAAACGTTTTATTCCAAATGCAATTCGTATTTTAGTTAAAGCTGAAAGAGTAACAGTTGAAGGTATTAAACAATATTACTTATTAATTGAAGATGATTTATATAAATTAGAAACATTATATGATTTGTATGAACGTCTTAAAATTAGTCAAACAATTATTTTCGTTAATTCTATTCGTACAGCTGAAAGTTTAAGAGATAAATTAGAAAAAGAAAACTTTGTTGTCGCTTGTATTCACGGTGAAATGACTCAATTACAACGTGATAAAATTATGATGAGCTTTAGATGCGGTGAAAGTCGTGTTATGATTGCTACAGATGTTATTGCTAGAGGTATTGATGTTCAACAAGTTTCTATCGTTATCAACTACGATATTCCTAAATTCTGTGAAACTTATGTACATAGAATTGGTCGTAGTGGTCGTTATGGTAGAAAAGGTATTGCTATTAATTTTGTTACAGATAGAGAATTCGAACAATTAGAAAGAATTCAAAGATTTTATAAAACAACTATTGAACCATTACCTGAATCAATTAAAGATTTAATGTAAATAATAAAAAATTTTATTAATAATAATTAAAAACTTATATTTTTATATTTATTTGTATATTATAAAAATATAATATGATTTATAATCCACCTATTCTAAAAGATAAAATTAATTTAAATAAAAAAAACATTTATCTTTTTAATGATAACATTTTTGGTGGTACTAAAATACGTCTTTTGCAAAAAATGCAGAAAAACACCCACCATATCCAACTATAACATGGTATGATGCAAAATTATGGAGATTTGTTTTAGAACATTCTAAAAATAATGATGCTATATATAACGTAGCTATAATGCCAACTGTAAAACAATTAAAAGAATTGTTAAATAATATTAATACATAGTATAACATTATCTTAATTATTAAACTATTTATATATCATATTTTTGCATGTACCCTACCCTACAAGCAAAATAATATCTAATCCTAAAATATATGGATTTTAGAGATTTTTTGATTAAATATACAACGATTAATAATAATTTTATTGAAGATTTTCAAAATATAATTAAAGAAGATTATTTTGAAAAATATTATGATTTTTTAATTGATGGTGAAATTTTAAGAAAATGGCTTAAAATTGAAAATAAAAGGACTTTTTATAATACAATTAAAAATAGTTATAAAATTAATATTGATTATAAAATTGAAAAGATAAAAAAATCTATTGGTTCTGGCGGACATAATCGTGAAGTTATAACATTAACACCGGAAGCATCTAAAAAAATATGTTTAATGACAAAAAGTAATATTGGTAATGATGTTAGACAATATTTTATTGATATTGAATTAGCACTTTATAAATTTAAAAATCATATTATAGAGAGTCTTAATAATAAAATTAAACAACTTGAAAATAATCAAAAACCTAAAATAAATTCATCAAAAGGTATTATTTATGTATTTAGAGCTCTTAATACTGAAAATGCTACATTATATAAAATTGGAAAAACAATAAGTTCTAAAAAAAGATTTAATTCACATAATTCACCATTAGCAAATGATTTAGAAGTAATAATGACATATGAAGCAGATAATTTAGAACAATTAGAAAGTTGTATTAAAAATATGATGAAAAAAGCGCAATATCGTAAATATAAAGAAATATATGAGGTTAATCTAGATATAATTAAAAATGTAATTAGAAATTGTGATTCTAAATTAAATGAAATTAATAATATGATTGATAAAAAGAATATTAACCAATCTGGAGGTATATATAATAAGTTATCATCAACTGATAAATTATATTTATTAATACCAACATAAAATAAAATTTGACAATTAAGATGATTATAATTATATAAACAAAAATTAAGATATTATTTTATAAATTTATAAAATGTTCGGTACACCACTTAAAAGAAGAAGTAGAGGTTCAGCAGTTGATTCCAGTTTAAATTCAATTGATTATAATGAAAGTTATATGCCAGGATATAATAATGAAGCAAAAATTGCAAATGTAGATGTGTCTGATAATTATCAAGGACCATATAATTGCGATGTTGTGTTTTCTTTTGATACAACCGGTAGTATGAGAGATGTTATATCATCTGTTAGAAACAATTTAGTTGAAACAGTTGATAGATTATTCGAAGAAGTTGAAGGTATTCGTATCGGTATTATATCACACGGTGATTATTGTGATACTCCAACATTTTTATGGAAAATGAATTTAAGTAATGATAAAGAAGCTATTAAAAAATTCATTAAAAAAAGTAATAATACTGGCGGTGGTGATTCAGAAGAATGCTACGAATATGTGTTACATTTAGCACAAAGTATGAATTGGAAAAGTGATGTGAAAGTCCTTGTTTTAATTGGAGATGAATTACCTCATAATGAAGGATATTCAATGCCAAATAAAGTGCAAGGTTTTCAAAATATATTGCATTTAGATTGGAAAAATGAAACTAGAAAATGTAAAGAAAATAAGATTACAGTATTTAGCTGTCATGCTAGAACTGATTTTTGTAAACATGCTATACCATTTTACAATCATATATCAAAAGAAACAAATGGTTTCTATTTTCCTTTAAATGAATTGCAAAGTTTTAATTATTATATGGTTACAATTTGTTTAAGAGCAGCAGATGCAGCAGAAGACTTACAATTATTACGAGAAAGACAAGAAGAATTGGGTAAGATGTTAGCAGATAATACAATTTCTGAAAATGATAGAAACCATTTAAGACAAGAATCTTTAGAACTTGATTATACAATACACGCGACACAAGAAGATGGTTTATTTAGTGAGCGTGTTTTAAGCACTGCTACTAATTTAAGAAGTGTAAAGAAAGTAAGGTCTAGAGCGAATGAATATATTAATGAATTACGTAGAACTAATCCAGGTTTTAGTACTGCATCTGCAACAAAATTTACTAGAACAATTAGTTATGATATTCCAGATGAAAATAAAGAAACTAACGTTATTAATGATGTTAATATAAATAATAATAACGATAATGATAATGAAATTTATACACAAGAATATTAATTGATAAATTTATTATATTTTTTAACTAATAATATAATAAATTACTAAATAAATGGAAAATAAAGAAAATAAAAGGATATATAGTTCGATTGTAAAAATAATTTCAAATAAATTAAATTACGATTGGGAGAATCCATTAAATGTTTCAGACCAAGAACAAACAGTTGGAACAGGTTTCTTTTTTAATAAAGATGGTTTTATTTTAACAGCAGCCCACGTTGTTGCAAATAGTATTGATATATTAATACAAACAAAAGAATATGGTAAACAGAAATTTGAAGGACAAATAAAATCTATTTTTCCTGAAATTGATTTAGCAATTGTTTTTATACCAAATTTTAAAAATAAATATTGGTTAACATTAGGTGATTCATATAAATTAAAAATTAGAGATGAACTGTATGCGATTGGTTATCCAGATAATTCTGAATATCCAATAACGACTACTGGAACTATGTCTGGTATACGTAATAATGAAATCCAAACAGATATTGCATTGAACCCTGGTAACTCTGGTTGCCCGGTATTGAATATGCATAATGATGTTATAGGTATTACATCTGAAAAGATTGAAGACAGCGAAGGCTCTAGCTTAATTATACCTATAAATAGTGTAATTAAGAAATATATTAGTTTTATGTTAAAAAGTACTCTTAAAATAATGAATAGAAACGTATTGGGAATTGTTACTCAAGATAATTTAAATGATAATTATAATAACTTTTATGGTATCAAAAATGTTTCAGGAGTGATTGTTAAAAAGATTTTAGAAAAATCACCATTCTACCGTCATATTAATGAAGGTGATATTTTAACGGGGATAAAACCTATTAATCATAAAAGATATAATATCGATAACTATGGTGATGTAGATATAGAATATTATACAGGTAAAATAAGTTTATCTAACTTTATTTATCTTAATTTGAAATTTAAAGAAAAAGTTAAATTATATTATTATTCGTTAAAACATAACAAAGAATTAGAAATAGAAAGTAGTTTACCATCGTATGATGAAGTATATAATATCAAGAAAGTCCATCCTAATTTAGAAAAAGTTGATTATGAAATATTGGGTGGAATGATATTTATGGATTTAACATTGAATCATTTAGAATTAGAAGATTTTGAGAATTTAAGTTATATTTTTACAAATGATTCAATATATAATAAAAATTTAATAATTAGTAGTATTCTATTAAATCCAAAGATTCTAGAAAATAATGTTTCATCACCAGCAATTATTAAGAAAATTAACGAAAATGATGTTCAAACATTAAATGATTTAAGAAAAACATTAAAATCTCCAATTAAGAAGGATAAGAACTATTTTATAAAGATAGAATTTGATAATAAGAATATATCATATTTTAATATTAAAGAATTAATTGAAATTGATGAATTAGTTTCTGAAAAATATAATTATAAAATAAGTGAAATAATAAAAGTTTATAAAAATTTATTAAAATAAAAAAATAATAAGTTTTATTATTAAATTTAAATTCTATTTTAATATTATAACGAAAAATGGAATCATCTGATATGTCTCAAGGTACTAGTAAAATAGCAAGTGTTTTAGCAACTGCAAAACAATTTTTAATGGATAAATGGAAAATGATTTTATTAGTCATTGTCTTAGTTGTCGTTGGTTATGTTGCATATACTAAATATTTTAAAAAATCTGCAGCAGGTCCAAGTGTTGAAAGACCAACTGTTGAAGGTTTCGATGATGGTACTACTACTTTACGTATTTTTCACGTAGATTGGTGTCCACATTGTAAAGAAGCTGTTCC
>JACCDO010151663.1_pt1 | contig 14147 bp, 21 predicted proteins | sample 7446101 | NCBI WGS metagenome assembly JACCDO01 (sample SAMN15323440, study PRJNA562643) | freshwater metagenome | isolation source: river surface water | place: USA:Blue River Watershed | collected 2017-08-16
AACGGCTGTAAATGTCATAAGCACGTTCGCCTTTGTTAGTAGATTCAACTACCATTGGGATTGAATGAGGCATTCTTTATTTCTCCACTTTCCAGTTAGTAACACGATAAAAATTAAAATCTTCTCTGCAAGTAGGTATGAACTTACCTGATATTGTAATTGTAGCAGAATTATTGTATAAGTCAAGCCATAATGGCTCTAATGGATTAGGTTGCGGTATCTCAATTTGGCAAAGTCGTTTATCGCCAGTGAGCATCCAATAGTTATTAACTTTACTAAGTTTAGATCTGCGTAATACGATTTCAACAGGACTCAACACAACAGGAGTATTCAACGGAGGACTATCTTGAATGGGTGTTGTATCGGCAAGTTGTTTAATACGGTCTAAAATTTTATCTTCCTGAAAAAAGTCTGGCATTTTATGTATCATGCCTGATATTTTATCAGTGACAATCTTGGGATCAGCTTGATGTATGTAAGACATTAGATCAGTTCTAAATGGACTTACTCTATTATTGTTAAGTTGCAACCACAAGATTTTCTTACCGTAGTAGTTACGAATTTCTTGAGCATGTACATGGTCGTCGTGGATAATAGCTTTAAGAACATCTTCGCTTTGAAATGTCCAGTATTCTGGGCCGCCAGTAGTCCGCAATCTCCATGCACAGCAACTAAGTGCTAGTGCATCGTCTTTTAGTGTAATTGGATCGTTTGATCTGTCTCTATAAATGTTTTCAAACGGATCCATCCTAGACCTGCCTGGGTTTGGAACTCCGCAGGCAGTCATTTGATTAAGAGCGTCATCAATAGAAATCATCGACCTTCCTTGTAAGCAGTACCTTTCGGTCCATTACTAACAAAACTCATACCACTCATACGGCCTTCGTAGATCTTACCATTAAACGGCATAACGAGTTTAAGACTCTTATTAAGACTTACGCTAAGAGTTTTGCCTTCTTTGAAATCTAATACATCTGCTGTAACAACTTTACCGTTGTCTTCGCAAGTTACTTTACAAGTTTCGTCAAACCTAATGTTGGTCATTTTGTGCTTTCTTCTGCTTGATATTCGCCGGCGATAGTTTCGAGTAAATCGAAATTCTCTTCGGCACGTTTAATTGCTTCGTATGCTTTTTGTAGCGCAGGATTATCTTTAATCTTGCGTTCACGAGCCCATTGCCTGTCACGTTCTTTTCGTGCCCACTCGAGCAATGACTCAGCATCTGCATTTAACTCAATTGAAGCATAACTCATGTCAATTGTTTTCCACATGTTGCCATCGTTAACTTCCATACAGTTCGTGTTTGGATTCCATCGTATCATACCTGCTCCAGTGGAACCTGGGCTAATGTATGTACTGCTCGGAGTACCTCCGCTTACTGTAATATATCTACTACTTGAATTAATACCTTTAATCATACTTCTATCACTATGTTAGGATTCCAGCCACTGTCTTCACTGTAGCCGTCACTTTCGTAACCACGTGGGTTACATACTACTCTTGTTTCACCGATCATATAATCAAACGGATGATGGGTGTGTCCATGTGTCCACAATTTGATCTGAGGACGATCTAAAATAAACTCACTCAAGTCACTATGGTAAGCACCGTTCATTAAAGTTTCGTGCTTGTAACTTTCGTGTACACTTTGGAAACTTGGACTGTGATGTCCTACAACAACAAACTTTTCGTCCGGACGTTCTGCTACTACAGTTTTAATGTAGCCCAGTGTATGGCGATGACGCAAGACTGTATCATGCGGCTTAACATTAGTATAACCTTCTGCTTCTTTTTTGATACAACGGAAATCGTTCATCATATCACGAACAGCATGAAGTGTTAACGGATCGCCTTTGTTCATATCAGTCCACAGCGTACCACCAATGAAAGTTACATCATCGATTTTCTTACTGCCTGCTTCTAGGAAGTAAACATTAGGGTACTTAGCACACTCGTCTGCTAATATAGTAAGTGTACGATTCCACTTACCGTGATAAAATTCATGGTTGCCTGCAACATAAATTGTATGAGGGAACTGAAACGAACAACGCTTTAAGAAGTCACGGAATCGTTGTACTCTTTGTTGCTTGCGGCCGAGATCAGCAAACGAACCGTACTCGTAGATACTAGGAACAACTGGATGGTCGTACAGCTCTTCGGCAATCATAATGTCGCCAGATAAGATAAGGACATCGTAGTCGTTATCGTTTTGAATGTTAATGTCAGAGAACTCTAAGTGCAAATCTGACACAAGTTTAATTCTCATTATTGCCCCATTTGAGTAAGAAGTATGTCCACTTTTCTTCGGATATCTTACCCGAAACATTGTAGGCATACCCCATGTATGTTTGATCTATACTCTGAGTATAAACTAAATCGTCGCAGTTGTCAACGATCCATTTCCCCTTTTCGGTCCTAGAAAAGTCATACCATGCGGCCCCAAAATATAATTCTGGATCCTCACAGTCACCTAACCGAATTTTGGCTAAGACTTTTCTAAAAACTTCTTTGGACATTACTGGTACTTGTCGTCTAACTGTACATTAGTAAGACCAGCAACCGTTTGGAACTTGTCCCAAGCGGCCTTAGCAGTAGGATTAGACTCCAATTCACTACTAGGCAGTACTGCTTCTAACCAAATCTCTGGACGGCGTGTAGGATAAGCACCGAACTTACGTGGCTGATGTAGTTTACCAGTTTCCCACAGCTCAATGCTTACGCTACGGAACAAGTCTTGGTCATCGTAGTCTGCCCACTCTGGATTACTCCAACCTGAGCGATTATGATAACCGTGCCAAATGCTGTCCCACTGTTTGTCATCATGCGGATCAAAATCTGTGCGAGAGATAATGATTAGCACATCGTTGATATCTACAACACCATCGACAATGTCTCTAACACACCGACTATAACTAAGACCGATTTTCATCCGTTTTCCTTACGACAATTACAAGGAGCTCTACCCTGACGGCAATCTCCGCTACAACTATGGCCTGTATTTTTTACTAGAACCATAAGTAAACCTACTATGCCAACTATTAAGAGTAACATTAATGTTGTGGTCATAGTTCTAATCCATTATCTCGTGCGTATTCTTCACGCTTTAATTCTTGTTCGGCTCGGTGTGTTGAACACAACGTAACAACCCATCCGTCTCCTCCCCGTTCTCCGGGCGCCCCACATTCTTCGCACATTTGCATACTTAGGCTTTCAGCAAGCCAAACTGCTCCGTGGATGAAATCATCACCACCTTGATAGTAGAAACGCAAGCCACCAAACTTTTCTTTAACTTGTTCTACTACAACTTGTTGACATCCCTTATTGTCAATATGCCTTTGAATAGTATTGCACAATGTTTCAATCATTGGCCACCATCCGGAGCCTACTGCAATGCCGCCGTACTTGTGAGCAAACATCTTAGGGTAGTTTGTTTCAAGTTTCTTTACAAACGTTTCGTAATCTTGTTCTATCATCCTTTAAGCCCATCCATTGTTTGACGTTTAGCTTCTTCTTTTACTTCTTGTCTGTGAATTGTTTGTAATCCACGAAACATTTCTTCTACTACATGTATAATAGCGGCCTTACCATCTTCTGTCAAGTGACTATACTCCGGACTTACAGAACTTTCGTGCCAAACACGAGCATTTTGACTAAGCTCTAACAATGATCCGTAGAGCATATCCTTGTGCATAGATCGACGTATATCAAATTTTCTCGCCACGGTCAAACCCTCTAAAATGTAAGAAGCGCGGAAAGCGTAAAGAGTAACTTCCATCCTGATTTTGCGTAACCGCATCAGCACGGACTTCAACAACTTGCCCAATAAGGGCTTCACGGCTAGCCCAAAAAGCATCACGATCGGAATCACTAAAGCCAGACCCGCAGTTAACTCGAATTGTTTTTCCATCATCTACACCCTCACAAACTAATGCACCTAACTTACCTACGTTGCGACCTGTACCTTCTTCTACAGCAGTTACAGTTAATGACACTTCGATGAACGGTTTAAGTTTTAACCACGCTGTGCTACGTTTACATTCATAAGGCGCCTTTGGATCTTTAAGCATAATGCCTTCATATCCACCTGCAATCGCTTGTGTATTGATCATTTTGAAACGTGCTTGACCTTGCATAGTATCGAGGTCAACAAGTTCGTGTCCAACTACTGCTACATTAGGCAACAAGTCTTTGTAAGTCTTGTGCCAGTAGTATAGCATAGCACTACGAGTTTCTTGATCTTTATCCCACACACCTTTTTCAAAGTCTGCTAATGGAATAGTATCAAATAAATGCAATACTGCATCAGTACTTTGCACATCGCTTTTACGATGTACTTGTTTCATTAAGTCTTGAAAGGAACTAGACATAACTTCGCCGTCTAATACAACGTCGATGTTTTTATCAGTACCTTTAGTTTTAACTACGTTACTAATTTGTTCTGCTATGTGAGGAAAATTGACAAGCTCTTTGCCGTTACGACTAAACATATCAACAGTACCGTCGGCGCGGACGATAGTAATAACTCGTACTCCGTCAAGTTTGACTTCGATATATTTCTTTCCAGATACCTTAGCCTCATGATTTGCGCTATCGTGAGCAAGCTGGCAACTAAACACAGGCACACTATAGTGAGCATACTTCTTCTCCACAACCTTGTTAATTGTTTTTTCGCTTGTACCGCAACGCAAGTCTTTAATAAGGATACGACGATACCAACCATTCCATTGTTCTTGTGTTGCCTTCTTTATGGCTTCCACAACGGCATCACGGGCGGCATTACCGGTAATGTTACGATTGCGTAAACTGCTAGCGAGCAAACTAAAATCATTCCAACTAAGCCCAGGGCCATCTTCATCTTTCTTCTCCGGTATTTGTTTAAGTCCAAAAGTAATCATCGGGTCTAATGCAAGGCGGCAACCATTAAAGAACTCGTCATTGCCTTTTTCAGCATGTTCTAAAATGACAGACTCTTTAGCCAAACGACTGTTATCGGCTTCTAATTGTTTAATTACATTCCAAGGTGTACTCATAATATTCCTATTTTACTGCCAGACAAAGCTATCGTCAACTACTTTGACATAGTTAAGTTGAGTCTCTGGCGTTTTAGTTTTAAAATGTTCTGTATGCTTTTTAACTTTAGCACGAATCTTTGCAGTTGCTTTGCGATCAAGCAGTTTTGTTTTACTTAAGAAACTAACAAGATGATTAGTACTTGTAATCGCTTCGTGTCCCCAACAATCAATTTGTTTAATGAACCTAGCATCTATTACTACAATATCTAAAGTAACACTATTACCAACTTCGCCAACATGCTCTGGCAATGTTGTTTTAATTTGTTCAATTGTTTCTTTTACAAGGACTTCTTTTTGGTAAACACTAGGCACACTAGCAAGCACACCCATGTCACTGAAAGTAACTTCTTCACTTTGTGTAATCTGAAACACTCTGGACATATACTCAGTGATTTGTTCAGACATTACACCAAAGCTGAGCCTGCGATAATACTTAACGATTGCTTCTGCTTCTTCAAGATCACAAGGTTTTGTTTTGATCATTACCTTAAAATCCTTACTAGCAATCTCGGGAACTAACGTATAAGACAAAATGTCTTTGTTAGTCCAACGGTTATCGCTTTCAGGATCACTAAATGTATATGCGCTAACACTAGTAAAACCTTTTTCTCGATTGATAGCACAGGCAACAGTTAATGCAAGTACCGCCGGCCACTTTCTATCCTTGATAGAATCGCTCATTTATGCCTCTTGGCTAATAAGAATATGTTTACCAACTTCGAGCATACCGACGCCTCCGAGGACATCATTGATGCAAGCATGAAGCTCTGTGTGTCCGTCTGGGTCTACACTAACAGCAATGAACTCTTCAATATCACCGGACTCGACTCCTTCGCGGATAAAGTCTAAGATTTCCAAAAGGTCAGCTTTGCGTTTGCTTGCCTTGCGATCACCAATACTAATAACTTTTTCCATAACAACTCCAATCTTTTAGTATGTGTATATTATAACATCAAATTACACTTTTGTCAATGTAAACCCAAACTGAGCAACTACGATCGGTAACAATGCAGGTGCAAGTTCGTCAGTTAAATTGCTCAAAATTCGGTTAACCAAATTAGGTAACACTTGGAAATTGCTTGGGTGATTACTGCCGCCCTTGCTTCTAGGCACAATATGATCTAGGTGAGGCTCGTGTAAGTCCTTTTCCAAATCTGAAATTACTTTGTTCTCACCCTTGCCCCAATCGTATAACCGATATGTGCCAGTACCGTCAGTCCAACCGTCTGGTGCTTTGGCATACATTTCTTCAGCCTCTGCATCAGTCCACCGATACTTTGGTTTGTAATAACCAAAGATGGCCACACGTTTCAAATCGCGAGTATTGCAAAACTCAACAAACAAGTCCATATTGTAATATGTACCTTCGTCAAAGCTCGTATATAGCTCGCGATTTGCAATGCTTTCGTTAATAGTTTCAGCTTGCTTCATTATACAACCTCAAAGAAGTCATGAAATCGAGTGTTGTAGTTTGTATACCTTTGAATAGTATCTTTAAACTTTTTACTCTTTTCATTATGACAGTTAGCACACAATACAACAAGGTTGTCTTGGTTGTTGTTATGTTTATTGCCGTCCCAATGATCAATGGTTAAACTAGGAGTAGTTGGATTTCCACATACCCATCCTAATCTAGCATCGCGATTTTCACAACCTCCTTTAGATTGAATAAAAATATCACGAGCTGTTTTACCTACAGTACGGTGATAGTCGCAAAAGGTTTTCCATTTAGCCCAAGGAGTACCGTCTTTCTTTACACCCTTTTCGTGATAACTAACAGGCGTGTTGCACCCTGGGTGAGCACATTTTGGTGCCCACTGTTTCATTAAATTCATCCTCATGATTACACCAACGCTAACTTGAATTTCTTGTTGCCACTAGGCCATGCAGGTTCTGCCCACTTAATCTCTGGAGCATACTTCTTACATACTTGCCAAATACCGTGAGCAATAATCATTTCTTCTGGAACACGGCTGTTGCTGTAACTAGCCGCAGTTTGCTCTTTATAAGCATCCTTGATATTCTTGTGCAACTGATTGCCAATGTTATTCTTTGCCCAACGTTTACGCAAAGCATTAAACAAAGCATGGTCTACAGTCATTTCGTCTTCTTTAAGATCTTGATACTTAAAGAATTCCATCAAGCCCCAACTATTTGCAGTTTGGAACTTGCTAGTAGGAAACAACTGAGCATTGATTGTAGTAGCACGAGTAAAGAAGTCTTTGCCGTATGTAATACGATACTTAATCATGTTACCGATACTAGTAAGAACTAATGCACGGCTACCATCGTCGGACTTTTCAGCAACAGTAATTCCTAAGTTGCCAAACAGTTCGCTTAGTTCATAACTGATTAAGTCTTCTGGTTCACTTGGCATGCCTGCTTCGCGAGCCGCTGTTTCACGCTGAACACGAATACGATAACGGTCAAACTCACTAGCTACAAGACTATGAATATTAAGAGCGGCATACTGTGCTACGTCCCAGAACTCGTCGTCACTAGTGATATAATTAATAGGAACATCTTCAATGCCTAAGATGATACATCCTAGTGTACGGTGTTGAGCGTCATTGACAAACAAATATCCCTTACTATTCATGCGACCAACACCTGGCAAAACTAAACCAGGATTGAAGCGGAAGATAATATCTTCGAAGATGTGGCGCAAGAACACGTCACGTTGTTTTTCTGCGTTCTTAAGCAGGATATCTAGTTTTTGTAAATTGGAAGCATTGTAGTTTAATGCTTGAGTGTTTAGTTTTGTAGCCGCATCGTTAAGGCTATTGTAAACAGGTAAGTCGACACCGAGTAATGGATTGTCGGCTCCCATTAAAACTAATTTATTTAGGCAGTAGATAACAACATCTACTAGAGTAGGTTGTTTACCTAGGCTTCGTGTATTAACGTATTCGGGGATTCGCTTCAGTCGACTCTTTTGTTCTGCAAGAGTGAGAGAGCTCCATGGAACTCGATTGGCTTTTGGGCCCAAAACTTTGAACAAGTCGGCACCGAACTGTGCCGTAATTTTTGAATGGTATGACATTTTACTTCCTTTATAATGTGTTTAAAACATAATCCTTGATAGCACAAGAATTAGGTTAGTTTATTGCCTGATATCACAGGCAACGCACATATTATAACTGAAGAATGCTAGGTTGTCAACCTATAATCTATAAGTAATGCGTCCTTTGGACATATCGTACACGCTCATTTCAACACGTACATTGTCACCTTGGATGATTTTAATTTTATTTTGGCGCAGTCGCCCATTAGTGTAGCATACAATTACTGTACCGTTTTCCAAAGTAACACGGAACATATTGTTTGGAAGAACTTCCGTGACAGAACCTTCCAATTCTAATAAATCGTCACGCTTGCTCATAGTTTGGTTAGATGAATTATACCGTTTTCGACAGTTACTTTAATACTGTCGCCTTCTTTCCATCCCATCTTTTCATAAATTTCCGGAGGGATTTTAAGCATAGTATGTTCGGGATCGCCAGGAATATCTTCAAAGATTTCACTAACGTCGTAGAATTGTGGTGGTTGTAGATTACTCATATGTGCATTATAACAGAACTAATTTAAATGTCAAGTTAAATTGAGCTTCTTTTTCTTCTAGGTCTTGGATATACTGCTCCAGAAGCAGGTCTTGGTTTGTAGTTCTTCTTTGGATAAACTGCACCAGTTACTTCGCGCTCTTTGTAATAGTAAAGAGTTAAGTTTGGCGCACCTTGTAAGTCTTGCCCATCAGTTGGTCCACCACTTGTTGCAGTTAATTGCCCAGATTTGGCATGTGAAAGAATGTATGCTTTAGCCTGTTCTTGATTCATTTCAGGGTAAACTTCTAAAGCACACGCAATTACTCCACACACTTGCGGACTAGCCATACTAGTTCCGCTGTACTTACCTAAGTAGTAAGACGCATTACGAGAATCACTTGTTCCTGTAGGTAATGCACTAATAATATGTGTACCTGGAGCGAATAAATCTACGCCAGGGCCGCAATCACTATAAAGAACCTTTTGGTCAATTTGAATTGAGTCGATTGATCCAACGCAAATGGCAGGCAAGTCAAAGTTACCACCGTCGGTTAAGTTATCGTTGGCAGTTGGACTTGTCCCTCGCATGTAATAATATGGTTGCGTTACACTTGCTGGATATCGACTAGCCATCTCAAATGTATTATCCCAATCAGGACCACCCGGAACATCGTGTTTCCAACGACCGTTGCCCGCGGCACCAACCATAATAATACCTTCATCGTATAAGTCTTCAATGTCAACGTCACAAGCCGCAACTCTTGCAGGAATACGCTGACCGCTAATGAACCCCCAATCATTTAATTGTTGAGTTGTAAATTGACCAGTTGTCTTTCTTGCATTAGTACCGCATTGTAAATCTATTTGAGCAGGATTTTGTTCGTAGAATACGTATTCGCATACCATAGTAGGACTGCCTAATGTTCCTGAAACACCTGCTGACCCCTCAACTCTTACTCTATAACTTCTAGAAGGTGCTGTACCTTCAACACCGTAGTAAATTCTTTGAACACTATTGTCATCACACGACCACATGATCTTCGGCAAATACGGATTGGTTGCATTTAATCCCGAATAGTTAGTAGATCCACTGCCAAATGTTAGATAGTTGTTTGTACCTACATAGATAGTAGTATAATCAACGCCAAGATATGTTACAGTAAACGGTAAGTTCAATGTCCAATATCCATCGTCATTGTTGCCAGTAGTCGGAGTAGTTGAAGCAGTTAAACTTCCTGCACCTAATAGACTAGATGTTATTTCTGAAACAGTTGCAGCCGCATCTGAGCCTTGTGTTATTACAGACAAGTTCATAGCAACAGCAAACATAGGGCTACCAGCATTAGTTGTGTCAGCAGTTGTATTATATGTTACTGTATAAACTTCTGTATTTGGTAGTTGCACAGATTGTTCAATTAATGTTTCTAATGTACCACCACTTGTTGTACTGTAAGGACCGTCAGTAAACTGTTCTACAATGTTATTACTTGAATCTCTAATTACAACACTTGATGTTAATGACATAGATCCTGAAACTGCGTCAATCGCTACGTTATTCAATAGTGTAAAGTCTACAGGACCTTGTAATGTAATAGTGTAAGTTGATGCCGGTTCAACAAGTACATTTAATGATGCAGATTGACCGACTTGTGTCCAGCTTGGCGGAACAGAAACAATAGTACCTCCGGGTGGTGTGTAACTACCTGAAGTAACAATTCTATTTCCAAAGTTTTCGTAACCTAATAACGATTCTAATACTGCACTTTCTGAACAGATGCCACTAAATCCTGTGTAAGTGACGCTACCACTTGGGGTATATCTAGTACCTCGGTAAGTAACTGCGGTAATGTCAGTTAAAGACCACTCGCTAGGGAAGATACTTTGACCCCAGCTGTTGTTAACAATAGTTGGATTCTTTCTTCCTGTGTCTGGGTTTACTTGTTTATTACGATGGAACGCTCTGATGTAATCAAATACATAGCTAAAGTTTCCAGGATTACCAGTGTCGTAATACAAGTTGTAAATGTTTGCATCTCTAGCCCAGCCTTGTGTATTACCTGCTACTGTACCTGCAACGTGAGTAGAGTGATCACCGGTGCCGTAACTATAAGTACCGTTTGCTCCGTTACCAATTTCTGCGTTATGTTGATACCAATTGTACTGATTAGTTCTAGTTCCACCAGTGCCGTCGGGATTTACAGCATATTCTGGGTGGTTCCATACTATACCGTTAAGGTCGCATATAACAACATCGACATTTCGACCTGTTTGTGTTAATTTAATTGTTCCTGTTTGTGCGGCAGTACCGACACCATTACCTTGGTAACCTGTTCCGCCCCAGCCGGTACGTTGGCTACCTTCGAAACATCTTAGTAGACCCCAATTTTTCATTGTGCCGCTAGTTGAAGTAGACTTGTCCCAGGCAGTAGATGTTTGTTCAGTAGCAGTAGTGCCAGCACTAATACCTAAATAATAAGGTGCAAGTTCAACTGTTTTAACTCTAGGATCGTTTTTAAGTTGTGCGGCTTCCCATTCGGTTAGCATGTAATGAGTATTTCTACTTGTAAGTCTGCGATGCACACATTCGACACTACGAGTTATTTCTGTGTTGGCAGGCGCTTTGCCATTAGTTTCTAAGTCATCATAAATTGAGTCTAAGTCATCAATGTTATGGACAGAAACAATATATTCTTTACGTTGAATGTATTGTGCAATAGACATATTATGCCTCTAATTGTAAGATGGTCAATGTTACAGTAATAGCGGCAGTTGAACCACTCTTATTTGTTACAGCGATTGGAATTGTTGTAGTAGGCGATGCTTCGTCATTGAATCCAAATACGCCCGGTGCAATAATTACTGTAGATGCTCCTGTTGTAATAACCTCTGTAATAACTCCTGCATCAACAGCAGGGTCGGCACCTTCTAATCTTGATGCATCAGCAGTTCTAGCGGCATCAGATGTATAAAGTCTTACCCAAGCAGCCGCAGATGTTTCAATCTTATAAAGTGCATAGCCTTTAAATCCAGTAATATCGATGCTACCAGTAGCACCATTCGCTAATGATGCAGACGTACCGTTAACAGCACCACGTGAGGAAATAGCGCCACCACCGCCTCCGCCTGAAACTGTGTTTGTAATAGTAATGCTATCACCAGATGCGTTTGTAGTGATGCTAATACCTGTACCTGCAACAAAAGTTAGCGTATCTGCTGAACTGTCTGCAATTACGTTGCTTTGACCTGATACAGCAATAGTTGAGAAACTGTTAACTGATGATGTATTTGCAATGGTAATGCTATCATTAGTTGCGTTAGTAGTAAGACTAATTCCAGAGCCTGCAATTAGTGTTAATGTGTCTGCTGATGTATCAGCAACTACACTACTTTGTCCTGACACAGCAATAGTTGAGAACGTGTTAGGAATTGATGTGTTAATAACCGATGAACCTGAACTGTTAACAATATCACCGCCTACAGGTAATGTTAAAACACCGTTAGTACTAAAACTCCAGGTCTTGGTAATTGATTGTCCAATATTACGAGTAACAATTCTAGTCGATTGTGTATCTGGACCATAGAAGTAACCTGATGTTGCACTAGCAAATGTAACAGCATCGGTAGTGTTCAAAGATTGATTGTATGAGCTTCCGCTAGTAACAGTTGCCCAACTTAATGTGCTACCATCAGTAGTTAGATACTTGCCGTTTTGACCTGCTTGGTCTGGTAATGTTGTACCGCTAGTAAATGGGTCACCGTTTCCATCAGTAATTGTACCACCAATTGGAAGTTTAATACCACCGGACAGTTCTAAGTCGCCAGATGTGTTACTAATAACTAAACCACCCAAGTCAATGGTGTTGCCACTTAGATATAAGTCGCGCCATCTTTTAGTGTCGCTACCTAAGTCGTATGTTACGTCTGCATTAGGGACTAAACTGTCAGTTAATGCTCCCCAATTAGCAGTTCCTGGGTTTGTATTGTACAAATCCAATAACATTGTGTCAATTTTTTCTAAACTAGTTGAAAGAGCCTCTCTGTCGGCACCTAGTTTTAATGGATTGTGAGCCATGTTAATTCCTCATTTATAGAGTATTTATCGTAACATAGCACAGATTGTTCAGCCAAAAAAATAGGGCCCTAAGGCCCTAAAACGTGCAAGTTATTCATCAGGCCAAGGGCTAGGAACCCAACCTATCTTTTGAAAATCTGCTCTAATTTCTTCTGTAACAATACCTTCTGGTACATATCCTGTACGCTTTTGCCATTGTTCATTAGTTTCGTCACTATCAAACTCACGATTAAGTCCACCCATTCCTGAACAGTACCAATCAATGTAGTCGCCCTTTTCTAGCATATCTGCAACAATGCCACCAGCACTACGCCAACTGCATGACCAAAATTCATCTGCTAAAATAGGCCAAGTATCTAATCGTTGCCAACGCATATTACACATTGCCGCATAGATATTTTGAGCATACGCATCGCTAGCACGAGCTTTAGCTAAGATCCAATCTGTAGAACGTAAATCGTACTCTAGATTATTCTTTTGCCATTCTGGGTTGGCCATATCTTCTTGATCTTGTTCTCTCCAAGACTTGAACAGATTTAGATAACCTTCGTTGGGCTTTGTGCCTTCTTCTTCACAGCGTTTGACATACCCCTCTTCTTGGAAAGTATGACGCTGTGGACTAGAACTTACGACCGGTGTATCCGAGTTTTTTGTAGACATTTCTTACTCCAATTGCTTGTCGTTTTGCATCCTCTAACGCATTGTGTTTTGCGTCTTGAGGCATATCAGGGTCTGCTAATTCGAACAATGTTCGTGTGTCACGCATTTCCCAGAAGTTCCAAGGATATGCACGACCTAATTTGTCATAGATATTTTGAAGAATCATCAAGTCAAACGTTGCACCGTGACTCCAAAAATGACTACAGCCCCAAGCAAGCGCATGAAATTGATTAATTACTTCGTGAATAGGAATACGATCACGAGGATTAAACGCTTCTTCCATTACATCAGTATTTTGCTGATTCCACCATTTAAGTGTATCGTCACTAACAGTACAACCTAGCTTATCTTGACTATCTATATCTACACGAATGTACAATTCCTTCATTGGCTGTTCGTTATATGGATCAAATCGTACTGCGCCTAGTGTAAGAATAGTGGAAGTTGTTTTTACGTCGAGTGTTTCCAAGTCGACCATTAAGTGTTGTGCCATTTATAAGACCAAGATTAAGAAAACGATTAGTAAGTAGCTAAGTTGATGAACTAATTGGTCCAATCCTAGCTGTACCCAAAATGCTTTAGTTTTGATATCGCGATTACCATAGTGCATCTTGACAAAGTCAGTGTGGTAATGGATTACAAAATCAATGATTGCTAAAAAGACAGCAAATTCAGTTGGTAGAAAAAACAACAATATGAGCATTGTTGCCAACCCTTGCTTAATTGAATGACGCATACCTCGCCAATCGAGATACACACCTTTATACTGCACTTCTTCTTCAGTTTGATCTACAAAGTCAA
>JACCDO011760429.1_pt1 | contig 14143 bp, 11 predicted proteins | sample 7446101 | NCBI WGS metagenome assembly JACCDO01 (sample SAMN15323440, study PRJNA562643) | freshwater metagenome | isolation source: river surface water | place: USA:Blue River Watershed | collected 2017-08-16
CTGCCGATGTTCTCGCGGATTTGAACGTAACAGGGAAAAAGTACCCTCGGCGCTCAATCTTAATTCTCGATTCAGTTGATTCAATCCTGCAGAATCTCGACCTGCAGCTCCGCCTTCGAATGGACGAGGGGGATCCCTCCTATGAAGCGAGTGTGAAGGTCCGATACGTCTTCCCCAGCGAAGTGGATGCATTCAAAGAGCTTCCCGGCCTCAAGTGCGAACTCAACGTCACCCCTTCGGCCTCCACACCGGCCTGCACGCTGACAGAAGAACGCTCCGCGAGCACCGGCATTTCCACTTTGTTCTTCGAAACGGACGGCTCAAAACTGCTTTCTCTCCCAAAAGACGAGGCCCTTCGACTTTCGGAAAACAGCTTCTCTGGCCAACAGGATGACTTCGCAATGGAACTCACAGGGGCAAGTATCCTCTTGATCCCAGAGTCGCAGCACCTCAGGCCCGTCCAACACTTCAGCGTCTCGCGATGGAAAATCTCCGCTGATCAACTGGGACTAGACTCAATCCACTCTGAAAAGCTCATCCTGGAAGAGTGGCTCAACACCAAGAATGACCTCAAAACCGTTGAGGTTTCTTGGAAAGTCCCCACCTCCATCCGAGGTGCCGCCCAAAAAGCGCTCTCGGACCTCCTCAGATCCCGGGGAATTCACTACCAGAAGAACCCAGAGTCCCGAAGCGGGGCCGCCTCTCTTTGAGCTCACCTCTAAACGCAAAAGGGCCCCGCTGTGCTCGCTTCGAGCGCCAGCGGGGCCCTTTTTAAAAAATCAAACGATTCCTAAAAATTAGGAAGCGCGAATCAAGCCGCCACGGCCTTTTTCTTTTTTGAATTGCTTGGAGTGGCGCTTGAGCAAGAGGCTGATGATGGCGGGATTGATGCCCGTTCCACGTGCGATTTCAGCCTGAGTTGCGCCCTTGGACTTCCCTTTCAAGAAAGACATCACTTTCTCGAGGTTTTCGCCACGAGGGGTGCGGCTTCCGTCGTTGGAGGACTTAGCAGACTTCACCACTTTACCTGCAGTCGCTTTGCCTGCTGGCTTTGCAGCTGGCTCAACCAAAGTGGAGAGGGCCACTTCGATATCCGAAATGCGGGTGAGAAGCTTGTTCTCAGCGCGCGCAAAGGTCTGAATCAACGCTGCGTGCTGATTGAAGAGAGCTTGTTTCTCCGCAATGAGTTTGGACATCATTTTCAACTGTTTGGATTGCTTATCGGTCTTCATATGGGCCGCTCGATACCTCAAGAGTGAGCCAGAGTCACGGGAGACTTTTATCAAACTGCGACAAACTGATGAGATTTCTTCGTCCTTGCGAGAAAAGTCAGAATGATACTATCTGCGACCATGGCTTCTCCCTTGCTCCAATGGACCGATCTCGGACTTTTCTGCGAGAAAGGCGATTTTTATATCGATCCGAATTGTAGCGCGCGCCGACCGGTCCGAAATGCCGTCATCACCCATGCTCACAGCGATCATGCTCGTCGAGGAGCCGATCTTTACTACTGTGTGGACCGAGGGGTCGAGCTCCTGAGAACCCGCTTGGGACGATCCATACATGCCCAGTCTTTTCCCTACCAAAAAACCTTCTCTATCGGAGGGGTCTTTGTATCATTTCACTCCGCTGGCCATATTTTAGGCTCTGCTCAAGTGCGAGTCGAATCAGAAGGGGAAGTCTGGATCGCTTCTGGTGATTATAAGCGCGAACAAGATCCGAGCTGTGATCCATTTGAAACGGTAACGGGCGATGTCTTTATTACAGAAGCCACTTTCGGAACGCCAAAATACTCATGGAACAAAACTGCGCGGCATGGCGAAGCGATTCATCAGTGGTGGCTTCTCAACGCGGCTCAGGGCAAAAACTCTCTTCTATTCGGCTATTCTCTCGGAAAATCTCAACGCGTTCTGGCAGAGCTAGCCCCCCTTGCACACCGTCCGATCTGGATCCACCCCTCGCTCAGCCCCCTCACCCAATGTTATCGGGACCAGGGTATCAAAATGGCCCTCACGAGGGAACTTCGGGAGTCTGATCGGCCGATGGGGGATTTGATCATCGCCCCACCCTCAGTCCTCAAAGACAATTGGACGGAGACTCTGGGCACTTATCACTCTGCTTTTGCCTCTGGCTGGGCTGCAGATTCGCAAGAAGGCTTTCTCCTGTCGGATCACGCCGACTGGAATGACCTTCATCAAACGATTCGCGAGAGTCGTGCTCATCGAGTCTTTGTGATGCATCGAAATGAAGGCGCGCTGGTCAGGTCGCTCCGAAAAGAAGGGCTAGACGCTCACGGAATTGAGAACCTCCGTGCAGAGAATTATGCACGACTTCCTCAAGCAAACTTGAGTCTCTTTTGATGGCTTCAACTCGTATCACGCTCAGTGTGAAAGAACTGGCCCTCCCCTCACCCCGTCAAGGGAGTATTGAGTCCCACTCCGGTTTGTCGAGCGCAGCCGAGGACGGCCAGGAAATTCACCAGAGACTTCAAGCGCAGCGACAAGAAGACAATCCCGAGTACGAAGCAGAAGTTCTCCTCAGTCACACATTTCTGGATCCGAGCTGGGAAATTCTCGTTTCAGGGCGAGCGGACGGAATTCTTTCCGGTCCCACCCCTGAAATCGAAGAGATCAAGAGCACCTTTCACTTGGAGCGGCTGCAAGAAAAACTTCATCTGCACCACCCTTACCTCCTTCAACTTCGGACTTACGGCTATTTTTACTGGAAGAAAAATGGAGTGATCCCTCGACTCAAACTCACCCTCGTCTCCACCCGGAACAACCAAACGACCGAAATCGAAGTCCCGTTCGATGAAGAGGATTACGAGCAGTGGCTCTCTCGGCGTCTGAAGGAAATCCGCGAGCATGCCAAGTTGATCGAAAAAAGAGCCCAAAAGCGCCGGAATACTGCAGAGTCACTGACCTTTCCCTTTGCCCCACCCCGTCCCGGCCAACTGGAGCTGATCAAAACTGTCGAGAATGAACTGAATGGAAACAAAAGGGTCCTCATTCAAGCTCCCACTGGGCTGGGAAAAACAGTGGGAGTTTTGTATCCTGCTTTGCGAGAAGCGCTCCATCGCGGAAGCCAGGTCCACTACGTTACTCCCAAAAACTCCCAGCACTCTGTCGCGGAAGACGCGTTTGACCGAATTTCAGATTGCTCACCCAGTTCGCGAGGAAAAAAGCTCACGCGACTGACTCTGACTTCCAAAGGGAAAATTTGTTTTCAACCCGAACCCCTTTGCGATCCTCAGCACTGTGAGTATGCTCGGGACCACTTTTCAAAAGTGTCCGAGGCGGGAATTCTCGAAAAGCTCCAACAGAAGAAAAAGCTGACGCGAAAAACATTTGAGTCCCTCGGGCGGGAACATGAAGTTTGCCCCTATCAGCTTCAACTAGAAGTATTGGGCCACGCCGATCTGATCGTCGGCGATTATCATTATGCTCTCAGCTCGCAGAGTCCGCTTCAAGCAGGCGGGGATTCGGATCAGCGACTTCGCATAGAAGGAATTCACTCCAAACCCAATCTGATCATTGATGAGTTTCATAATTTTCCAAATCGCGGGATGGATCTCTATTCGCCAGCCCTGAGTACAGACCACTTCAAAACTTTTCAGGATAGAGGCCCAAAAAAGAAACTCAGTAAAAAACACCTGAAACTCCGACGCGAGTTTGAGGAAATCCTCGAAGAGAGTCGCTCTGTTCTGAGGGCGATCTATGCAGACTCCTCAGCAGACCAACCCGCTCCCCATCGAGTCATCCAATTAGAGGCGCAGCGTTTTCTCGAACACGACCAAAAACTCAAACCGTTTCTCTCACGCTATCTCGAGTCGGATGTCGAGATCGAAGCAAAAGACCCAGTTTTGAGTCACTGCTTTGCCTGGTCAGATTTTACAGAAACACTTCAAACGATCCAAGGCCCTGACTCGCCTTTTAAAGAGCACTTCTTATTCACAGGAAAAAAGACGCACCTGGGTGGAGTCACTCTGCAAATCACTTGCATCGATCCGTCCCCATTCATCCGGCCGAAGTACTCGGATTATGAGAACACAGTCGCATTCTCAGCGACGGTAAAGCCCGTACCGTTCTACTCCAGCCTCTCTGGCTTGGGTGGAGAGGGCTTCTCATCACATGAATTTCCGTCCCCATTTGATCCGCAAAAGCGGAAGATCCTCATCATTCCTCAAGTCTCCACACGCTATTCGCAGCGCGATACGAGTGCTCCAAAGATTGCGGAGATCGTTCAAAAAATCGCACCCCTTCGTCCGGGCAACTATTTTGTTTTTTTTCCAAGCTTTGCCTATTTGGAAAAAGTAGCTGCATTGTTCAAAGCACCCGAGGGTTTTGAAGTCATTCAGCAATATCGAGAAATGCCCCTTCACGAAGTAGAAGCGATTTTGGATCGACTCCGATCCGACTCCACTTCGCACCTCCTCTTTGCCGTTCAGGGGGGAGTCTTCTCCGAGGGAATCGACACTCCGGGAGACATGATTATCGGCGCTTTTATCGTGGGCCCCCCCCTTCCCCACTTTGATCTGGAAAGAGAAGAAATGCGGAAACTCTACGAGGCGCGAGAGAAAGGCTCAGGATTCAATTCGACCTATGCCTTTCCTGCAATGGCAAAAGCGATACAAGCGGCAGGAAGAGTCATCCGAACCGCGAGCGACAAGGGTTTGATTGTCCTCATCGACGATCGTTTTTTAAACTCTTCGTACTCGCAATGTATGCCAAAGGACTGGTTTCGAGAGTCTCCCCACGAACTCGTTTCCCGAGCGATCTTGAAGGATATTCAAGAGTTTTGGGAAGCCCCTTAAAAACCAGTCATCAACGCTGGATCTTACGAAGTTTTCGAACAGCAAAACGACTGGAGTGAAGTACTGGCACTTCGGATTTCAGCAAACGAGGAGGACCACCCGCCATCGCACTACTGAGAACTTCCGCTGCATAGGGTATCCAATTGATTCCTCTTGAACCGAAACCGAGGAAAACATGAATTCCGCTCGCAATCGGTGGAGCATCACTCAGACCCACGTCGGGTTTTACCCAGTCAAGAGCGGGTCCCACTACCGGAGTTCGATCGCTACTCGTGCATCGAAAAGCCACACGTCCACTTCTTGCGTCAAAAGATCCCGACGCTCCCGTCTCGCTCAAAACGGAAAGATCGAACTGACTGACCAATTGATCCATCAAACCCTGATTTTTCTTGGGATCTAAATCCGTGGAAAAATCTCGCAAATCAAATGTGGAACCGAGCGACCAGCGCGACTTGCCACTCGCATCAAAGGGAGCAAGATACCCTTCAAACGACACAGGCTGACGCAACTTCCAGCGTTCTAAGCCCTCGGGACTCCACTCGGTCACTTGTCCTCGGAGGGGCTGAAGCTCAAACCCGGGGTTCCACCCCAAAGCTTCCGCCGCAGTGTGGGCGCACGCCATGACCACTGCATCAAATTCCAAACTCTCGCCCGACACAGTACGAACCGTAACAGGCTTCCCAGACAGCGACGCGGGAATGACCTGAGTCACTCGAACGCGTGTCCTCACTTTGACTTGAGATCGCCCGTGAATCTGGGCGACGCCCAGTGCTCCTGCACGAGTCCATCCCCCTCGTCCTAAAAAGAAGATTTCTTTCGCAGATGCTTCCTGCGCCAATCGAAGTCCAGTCTGAGTCTCAAACTCAGGGACGCTTGTTTGCGCAGCAAACTCTGAATCCCACTGAAGACCCAAACGATCCAATCCCCGGTGGACTCGCTCTGCCTCCTCTGCGTCCACGACACTCCAAACGCCGCATCGCTCGCCTTCACGCAGGGGTGCATGGGTCCACCAAAGATCCCAGTGGCGCGAAAAATAATCAAACGCAGTCAAGCCCAAGTCAGACGCTGCGTTCTCACCCGCCGTAAAGTAGGGCATAAAAATCCCAGCAGGATTTCCACTTCCCGCAAGACAAAGCCCCTCGTTGCGCTCAAGAAGCGTGACTTCAAAGCCTCGATCCGCAAGTTTTCCGGCAAGGACACAGCCCGCAAGTCCTCCTCCAACGACACAAACCGATCCACCCCGAGACGTCTTGACGGAGTCGAGCGAAAACCAAGGATGCCCAGCACCCTTTTCTTCGAGTGGCGAGTCTGAGTGGAAGCGTCCCGTGAGCATTTCTCTTTTTCGACCAAATCCCTTTCGCTTCTCCAGCACAAACCCAGCAGTTCGCAGAGGGTTCTTTACAACTGCCGAGACACTAAAAGTCGCTAACGTCGTTTCCGCATGAGAAAGTCGCGTCAATCCGAGCGCGAGTCGTTCTCCCCACATCTCTGGGTTCTTGGAAGGCGCAAATCCATCCAAAAACCACGCGTCAACACTCCCTTGGACTTGCTCAAAAAACTCGCCGGAATCCCCTAAAAACAGACCCAGATCTGCATTCCACTCGGGGAAATGGACCCAGTGTAAGCCGGGTGCCAGTGTCGGATAACGCTGAGAGAGTTTGTCCGAAAACTCTTTCAGCTCAGGAAAGAAAGCGTGAGCTTTTTCTAAGTCGGCCTTTTTGAGTGGGTGAAGCTCACAGGTCAGAAAGGTGAATCGATTCCCCCGTAAGGGAGCACCACTCGTTCGCCACTCCGAGAGCGCGACGAGAAAGTTAAGCCCCGTTCCAAAACCCGTTTCGCCCACCACAAAGTCGGAGTCTCGAAAGTTGGAAGCCCCCCATCTTTCACGGAGAGAATTCCCTTCGATGAAAACATGCTGTGTTTCGGCAAGCCCGCCTTCCGGAGAAAAATAAATATCTCCGAACGCATTTGAAAACGGGATTCCTCCGTCACGAAACTCAATCTCAGCCGGACTAATCTTCATTTTGTTGGGTTACCCCAATGCTGAAGTCGCATCGCCCATTTGACATAGCCCCGGCGCAGTAAAATTTTTGCCAAATGGGGACGCAAAACACGAGCTACGGGAAGACCCACCAAAAGGAAACCCGCTAGAAATACAAAGAGCAATGCGAGAATTTCTTGAATTGCGGGGCCCATCCAAACGGATGAGGGAGTTGTCACATCCACCCGTCTCACCCCCAACCCAAGTAAACAGCAAACCGATAAGTGCCCCAAGAAGCGAGATAAGCCAAAGTCGTCAAATAGCCGAGCACCACCAAAGGCCATTTCCAGGAGTTAGTCTCGCGCCGGACGACTGCAAGGGTCGAAATACACTGGGGTGCAATAATGTACCAAACCAAGAGACTCAAAGCGGTAGCCAAAGACCAACTACTCGCAAGAGTGAGGCCGAGTTTTTCCGCTGCCGCATCTTCGTCCGCTTCTTCAATCGAATAAACCGTACTCAGCGCACTGACCATCACTTCGCGGGCCGCAAATCCCGGAATCAAGGCAATCCCGACTCTCCAATCGTATCCGAGCGGCGAAAGAATCGGCTCCAAACTGTGTCCGATTTTTCCCGCATAACTCGTGTGAATCGTCGAGGTTCCGTCCTCCATCTTGGGATAAGAAGCCAGGAACCAAAGTAAGACAGAGAGACCGAGAATCACTGTCCCTGCTCGGCGAATAAAAATCTTGGATCGTTCCAACAATCCGATCGCGACACTCCGAAGTGATGGAACTTTGTAAGTGGGAAGTTCCAAAAGCAGAGGCGCTTTTTGCCCCCGAAAAGCAGTCAACTTCAGGACGTAGCCAACCGCTAGAGCGAGGATCAAACCTGCGAGGTAAAGTCCGAGCATCACTGCCCCCTGCAGGTGAATTCCAAAGCCCAACTCACGATTGGGAATGAATGCAGCAATCAAAAGAGTGTAAACCGGCAAACGTGCCGAACACGTCGTCAAGGGAGCGATCAAGATCGTCGTTAAGCGGTCCCGCTTGTTATCAATGGTACGAGTGGCCATGATTCCTGGAATCGCACAGGCGTACGAGGAGAGAAGTGGGATGAAAGCCCTGCCGTGCAGGCCTACTTTTCCCATCAAGCGATCCATCAGGAACGCGGCTCTCGCCATATAGCCTGAGTCCTCCAAAATCAGGATGAACAGGTACAGAAACAGAATTTGCGGCAAGAAAACGAGGACGGAACCCACGCCAGAAATGACGCCATCGACGAGTAAACTTCGGAGAGCGCCTTCCGGAAATTGCTGACCGACCCACTCGCCCAAGAGGGAAATACCCGATTCGATTGCGTCGGCAGGCGGTCCTGCCCACGTAAAAATCGCCTGAAAAAGAATGGCCAAAACGCCCAGTAAGAAAAGAGATCCCCAGAATGGGTGAAGAACCACTCGGTCAATCCGATCGGTCCAAACAGTCGGACCCGGTTTACGAGAAACGGCCAATCGCAGGATTCGGTCTACCTCGGCGAAGCGGTTTCGGATTGCAGTGGAGTCAGGAGCGATCCAATTCGGCGTTTCTGCGACTGCCGCACCCTTGATCTGTAACGCGTTTTCGACTTCAGCCAAAAGCTCGGGAAGGCCCTCTTTCGTAACCGCAACAGTAGGTACGACTGAAACTCCCAGCTCGCGTGAGAGCACGTCGAGGTCTACCTGCATTCCCCTCGCCCGAGCCAAGTCCATCATATTGAGGGCGAGAACGATCGGCTTGCCCAACGCTCTGAGCTCCAAAACTAAGCCGAGATTTCGCTCCAGATTCGTAGCATCGGCCACTGCGACCAGTAACCGTGGGTGTTTTTCTTCCTGAACTGCCCCGAGCAAAACATCCCGAGTGACTTGTTCATCGGGAGTTCGCGCATCTAAACTATAAGTGCCAGGCAGATCGAGCAGCGAAAATTTCAAGCCACTGCGGGTTTCGAAAACGCCTTCTTTTCGCTCAACGGTCACTCCCGGGTAATTCCCGACTTTTTGGCGACCCCCTGTCAGTGCATTGAAAAGCGCCGTTTTTCCACAGTTGGGATTCCCTGCCAATGCGATTGAAAACGCGTCTTCACGCTGAGCCGATTGTGTTTCGACTGGATTCACTCTGTTCATGACAAAACCACCTCAATTAAATTCGCTTCCTCGCGTCTCAGGGCAATCAAGGCGCCTCGTACTCGAACGGCAATCGGATCACCGACAAAAGGGGCTTCGTGAAGTACTTCGACGACACTTCCCTCTAAGAGTCCCATTTCGAGTAATCGCAGGGTCATCAGGGAGTCCTGAGCATCTTTGACTCTTTTGATCAGCCCCTGTTGGCCAGGGTTCAACGTGCCGAGTGGAATGGACTGGTCGGTCGTCATTTTTGCAAATCCTCCACGTGCTCCATGCCCTCACGCATGAGGTGAGTGATGTGATGGTCATCGAGAGAGTAAAATGAAGTGCGCCCTTCTTTCCGAAAACGCACGAGCCTCAAATTTCTCAATGTGCGGAGATGATGACTCACGGCTGGCTGACTCATCCCCGTGACTTTGGCGAGGTCGCCCACACAGAGCTCCTTGGTGCCAAGCGCCCATACGATCTGCACTCGGGAAAAATCTCCCAAAGCCTGGAAAGTCTCGGCCAGATGTTCGAACGTTCGTTTTTTCTTCAGACCCTCAATCCGACGAGAAAGCCCCGTCAAATTGGAGTCTTCCAGGGCCAAAGCCATAGGACACCTCACGCGTTTCGATAGATAAACGCATGCTTATATGTCGATAAGTCTCGGTTCAAGCCCTAAAATCCAACCCTCCTGAGGGGCGAGTGAGAGGTTGGGAAAAAGTGACCCTTGAAGTTGAGCCACGGCCCCCGCAAGTGCCAGTACCGCCGCGTCGGCCAGATCAGGACTCCTTTGAATCCGCGAAAGAGTCTCTTCCGATATTTTCACTCGGGGATGGAACTCCTTGAGCAAGGCCCCAAAGTTTTGAGGATTTCGAACAGGACTCCCTAAAACCCGCTTCCAGCTGAGCGAAGGATACCCTTCCAAAATCCAGTTGGAGAGGGGCCCGTTCTCCAATGAAGGGCTCCCCCCCTCAGGAAAAATTCGAGCCTCCGCTCTCCACCTCGGGTCGCGGGCGAGGTCGACCCAAATCCGGTGCGTGCCGGTTTGAATGTTTTTCTGATAGGGTCGGGTCTGAAAAACTGAATTGGCACCCGCTAGGACCTCGGGCTGGCGCTGAGGCAAGGGGGCGTCTTCACTCCACCCCGATTCCAGTAGGATTTGTCGAAAAAATCGCTCGGCCGGCGGACGCCCATAGGGACACTCTCCCCCCTCTCTCGAGGCTCGGTCAAAGAGCGCGTAGAGGTTCTCCGAATCTAAAGCCGCCCAAACCGAATGGGGTAGACCGAGAACGGCATCGACTACGAGTACCACTTTTCCCTGTGCCCAGGCTCGCTCTACGAGAGGTCCTCCCCATTTCAGAAGCGCACCGACGGAGAGCGAAGAAAGCGCGAACACGCCTTCGGGTGGGGACAGATAATCCATCTGATCGTCGCTGATGCGGATCGCCGCGACAGGCAAAGGACGGGCGGACTTACCGCCTTGCTGCGCGGCACCCGTTTGATCGACGCCGACTATGATTCTTTCGGAGAATGGGTCCACGCTTGAGTCGTCCTTTCGCGTCGGTCATGACACGAAAAGACTTTCCCCAAAACGAGGATTTTTTTTCTCAATCAGGCCACGCTTTCACCTTCGCCACCCTCGTCCTCTTCTTCCTCTTCCGAAGGTCCTCCGACGACGGACTCTTCGTATTCGATCTGATCTAATAACTCAGAGAACTCACGGCAACTGTCTGCGAGTTCCGCCCACCCTTCTTCTGCAGGAAGACGCTCGAACTCTTCCGCCGAAGTGTCGCAAATCTCAGCAAGAGCGGCGGCAAGAATTGGAACAAAATCGGAGCGACGCAGAAGAAACGACTGCATCAGACGCACGGACTCCATACAGTCTACCAGAAGGGCAAAGGTCTCCTTCGAAGCACGGGGAAACTGAGGCGCACTCAGCTCCCTCAGAATACTCCTCGCCCTTCCTCCCTCCGCTTCCCAGGATTGCTGGGCGCGGATCTCGTCGCCAAAGCTCCGATCGTCACCTCCCGTGCAGCGAGCAAAATGCTGCTCACATGCCACCGATAGGTCCATTGCTTGAATCGTGCACTCTTCCCAAAGTGCCTCGTGCTCTGATGTCTTGGGGTTGTACATGGTCTGAGGGCCTCCGTGTCCCGCATCCCAAGCCAAGCAATCACTGGACCGAAGTACCGCGTTTACCCGCCTCAAAAAACGATTGAACCGCAGCTTCTGGAATGGGCCATCGGCAGTCCGCAGTTTTGACATCCCCGCGACTCCACCGAACGCGCTCGACCATTTTGTGAAAAATCTCTTCGAGTGCGGCTTGAACTTCAGGCCCCCGCTCTGGACCTTCGAGAATGCCGAGCGCTCGGGCAATCGCCTCGATCGTGCAGACCGCGGACTCGCGCGGAGCCACACGCAGCAAGTACTGTGAGGGTGGACCTGGGGGCAATCGAACCGCAATGACCGAAGGATCTTTGAGTGCCGCAACTCGGTAGGGCACACGCGAAGCCTGCTTCCAGCTCCCATCGGGCACAATGAGATGAAACCCGTTCGCAGCGTTAGGTTGTGAGGCAACCCACTCAGGGGTGAGCTCGATGGAGTCCTCACTCGGAAACAAGAGCAGAGTAGGAGGGCGCACCCCTTCTGCTTGTGGAGGAGTGAGAAGTCCCTCTTCGCTCATGGGAGCGTGCAGATCACCTCGAATGCGAATCTCGCACGACTCCGGCATCGAAAGCTGAGCCAACCGCGCCGTGTTTGAAGAAGTCGCAAGCTCGCCCCGATGCATGACAATGATCGTACGAGTACGAGTCGTGAGTTTCGGAAACTCACTGCAAATGCAGAGATGCCCCGACATCCGACAAACTGCGCATCGATTTTTTGAGTGTGCTCTGACTGCGGCCATAACGAAAGTGATCGCGTCATCGCCTATCCGAAAACAAAGGGCAAGGCGAAGCTGTCCCCAATCAAGGCGCAGGCTGCAAATACGACCGGGTCGAGATCCCCGCAGGAAGTGCCACGGTACTCGGTTGAACCGTACCCGAAGGTCCGTACTGAGCGGTGGGGACATAGCAGTTTGAGGATGCGATTGCATTGAACCCTCTGATCAAACTCGGAGAAATTACTTCGAGTTTGACCATGTCTCCCGAGTGGATATCGCAATCGCTGACAATCAGGTCGGACTCCTTGAAATCGACTCGCGCATTGCCCGTGACTTCCAAACTATCGAGTCGGTGAGTTATCCGGTAGGTTTTTCCAGTAGTTCCGCTCAAGCTCGATCCAGACGCTGCCACCCAGAGGTTATCATCGTTTCCTTCTAGGATAACGGAGTTGCGTGAAAGACTCAGCGGATTGAAGGTGCTGGAATCCTGCGTAAACGTGTCCATTCGATATCCCGCAAAGTACTGATCGAGCGAGGCCAATGGAGTGCCGGATGAGGCGACCTGAGCATTCGTTGAATCGAGCGCAAGGGAGATCACGTTGGAGTTTGCAGTGGAGCTGCGCATTTCGGTGAAGCCTGCGTTGGGATCGGTAGTAGCACCGTCATTGTCGACGAGGAGATCACCATAACTCGAGAGTGAGTTTTTGAAAAAAACAGTGCCGGCTCCGCCTGAATATCCCTTATATGTAGACGTTCCTGTAGTTTTTCCCCCGTTTGCTTTCACTTTTGCACGGACGGTCGTAAGGGTCCCTGCTGAGGCCGGATAGGGTAGACCTGCTCCAAAGGATCCAGCAGGTGAACGACTGATGAGAGCGATCATCCCTCCCCCACCACAGCCCCTTTGACTTGCCAGAGTACCAGTGGTTACACCCGCTCCCCCCATCGCCTGAATGCCACCAGATGCGCCCGGGCTCCATGTAGCTGGCGCGACGATTGACCCGCAATCCAGTTTGATTGCTCCTCCAGCTCCACCGCTATCCGCACCGTTGGCCTTCAAGGTAGCCGTTGAATCCAGAGAACAGGATCCTGCCGCTGTAATCCGGATTACGCCTCCTCCTTTACCTCCTGCGCTGTTCACCGAACCACTGCCAGGAAGGTTGGGATCTGCATAATGATCGTAGGGCTCGATGATACTGAGCGCAGTTGTGTAGGTTCCACCACCTCGTCCGCCATGCGATCCTCCAGGGTAACCGGACGTCACCGCACGAGTCCCTTCAGTTCGAAGCGCAGGATTGGAGCTGTAAACTGCCTCGTAGGTTTGAGCGGCCGCAATTCCGAGTCCACTCACATCAATCGACGCATTGCCACTGAGTTGCACATCGCCTGCAAAATCCATCACGAGTCGTTTGATTCCGGTTTGGCCGGCGGTTGCACTCTGAACCGGATGCTGAATTTTTCCAGCACTCATCAGCAAATGACGACCACCCGTTACGGACTCGGTCGTCAAGGTCCCACTACTCAAATGAGTCAAATCGCCCGCGGAGGAAAGCACGATTTTGGGAGCCGTGAGATTGGATGAGCCTCGAATAAAGAGCTCTTTGGCTTGAAGCTGTTGGCCGAGGTTGAGTGTTCCCGATTTCAGATCCAACGTCCCCGTCGATCCGAGTAGGATCGAGTCAAAACTCAGAGTCGTCCCAGAACTTCCCAAGTCAATAGTCAGATCTTTACCCCAGAGCGTTGATCCGCTCAGAGAAGGATAGGCAAAGGTGCCTGTGAGGACTGTGTTGAGCGGTTTGGTGTCGGAGAAGAAGCGCGCGCCTGAAGACCCTGCCGAGGTAAGCGGGCTCTGCACTTCGATGACACCTGCATTAGGATCAGAGAGCGAACCCAAGCGAACATAAACATCGCTATTACTACTCACCATGATTCCCGGTCCGAGTTCTAAGTGATCCAAGCGAAGCACAGTCCCGAAGGGTTGCCCCAGAGTGGTGCCCGAAACGACTCGGTTGAGGTGCAGGAAGTCTCCCCCTGCTTCAACGGTGTTGTTCTGAATCGTGTAGAAATCATGGTCGAGGAAATTGGCGGGTGCAGGCTGAGGATCACGATTAATGCGGACTTCAAACCCTTTGTAAGCACCCGCATAATAACTGGAGAGCGCAGGGCTACTCAGGTCATTGACCTTCACGATCGTGTCGGTACCTCCTGGTGTTTGAGCAATCGTTCCGGAAAGTCCGTTGAGGTGCGTGATTCCCGATCCCGTTGCGACACTTCCTTCTGATCCGTTATGAATCAGAAGAGCACCAAACCCGGCAGCGGCACTCAAAG
>JACCDO011155218.1_pt1 | contig 14141 bp, 14 predicted proteins | sample 7446101 | NCBI WGS metagenome assembly JACCDO01 (sample SAMN15323440, study PRJNA562643) | freshwater metagenome | isolation source: river surface water | place: USA:Blue River Watershed | collected 2017-08-16
AAAACCAGACATATTATATACACTATGTTTATATATTTTTATTGTAAGCTAAATCCTATATCATACGATTATTACAACTCCGGCTAAACTATGTCAATCGAAGGAAGTGTCCGAGAACCTGCTTGTTTTTCTTTTCATAATCCATTGATTTCAAATTTGCTGCGTGTTGTTTCTGCATAATGATACGTTCTTGTTCTCTGTGTCGGTCGGCAACGATTCGCTCTGCTTCCGTCTTGTCAAGTGGCGAAAGTTGTTGGCGTCCGCGTGCTTGGACAAGGTGGTCCATCGAATTATATTTCTGGATTTTTTCATAGTCGCTCTCGCCAACTGCCAGTATGGTCTGGTCTTTATGAACTTTGCGTAGATCGTCGTATTTCAATTTACTGAATGGATCGCATGTAACATAGGAGTCATCGGCGTCGTCATCATATAGATTTGTTCCGCCCGCGGATTTCATGGTTTCTACGCCGCGATATCGCACAATACCTGTCTGTTGTGATTTGATGGTCTCGAATGCCCGGTTTATGTTTTTGTCGCCCATGTCCGAATAGAGTGCCGCCTCACTTTTGAACCACTCATTGCGCGTAGGGTCTGGCGCGACAACCATGGTTTTTTCGAAGATTTCGTTGAATTTTTGATTGAACCCTTCCGTTTTTATAACGGACCCCTTTTTAACGGAACCTGCCATTGGCGTATATTCAACAGGTTCGGTTGGAACACGACGATTCTGACGCGATTGTTCTTCATAGAGTCCGCACACCATTTCGAACGCTTTCTTATAAAATAGGAAATATTCAGGCGGCAGTCTAGACTTATCAGGATGTGTCATGAGAACCTTCTTTTTTGCCCGTTTAATGCCTTCAATCTCTAGATCATATGTTAAATCAAAAAGGCCAAGGAGTTCCGTTAATGAATACATATTTACGTCCAAGTTATGGCCTTTAGACATCCCTATATACTAAAATGGACGTTTTATTTATCAAGTTTACTACGAATACGTATGCCAAAAGAGATATCCGATTTTATCTTCGTTCATGGAATATTGGCGAGACTCGAAGTATCGAATTATCGAATTCGTCAGCAATCGTAACAATGGAATATTTCTATGACACTACGCGAGGCAATTACATATACAATGAAATAATGAGAAAGGGCGTCACTATGCCACTCTATTTAGATGTTCATTCCAATGAGCGTTGGATATTATCCAAATACGAATCTCAATAACTATATAAAAACGTTGATATAGTTATGTTTATAAAAATGAGTGGTAATATTGTAACCGAGATTGAAAATGGCGTTGCTGGATTTCTCAAGCTCCTTGATACGAATCCTGGTGTAATCATTGTTAAGTTTGGAGCGACATGGTGCGGCCCCTGTAAGATAATCTCCGGTCAGGCGCATTCCTATATGAATGATATGATTGCCAAGTTTCCAGATAAGGTTATCTGCTGCGACGTCGATGTCGATGATCATTTCGAGCTTTACGCCACATTGAAGCAAAAAAAGATGGTTAGTGGTATCCCGGCAATCCTATGTTGGCATGCGGGTAATAAACAAATCATTCCGGACGATAGCACGGTTGGGGCGGATATTGACCAGATCAAACAACTATTTTTGAGATGTGCTAGTCGCCTCAGTTGAGTAATTTTCAATTCCCACCGATCCCGCCGATTCCGACACTCCAAACATGACCTTCAGTCTGCGAAACGCATCCTTTCGCTGGTTAATAATGTCAGGCAGATCAACTTCGCAATGAATTTTATATGGGCTAAATGCTGAGTTTGGTCCGCCAAATTTTGGCTTGTCGTCGGGCGTGATGACATTAGTTTTGGTATTTTTCATTTTTGGTCGGTTGAAGTTGTAGGCAAAGATAGCTTTCATTATGCTATACATAGATTCTATATATAGCATAATCAATTTTTGGCAAACAAAATTGAAACATAATAATAATTTATATTTATATGTTAATTGACAATGAAACAAAAGTGCTGTGCTTGCGCAAAGAAGGTTGGGTTATTCGGAATCAAATGTAGATGTTCCGATGCGTCTGGAAATAAGAACATATATTGCTCGACATGTATTCACACTAAAATAAACGAATCGGACCCAGGCCATTCGTGCACATTCGATTATAGACAACTCGAACGTGCGAATATTGCTAAAAATAATGGGCTTGTTCAATTTTCAAAAGTAGATGGCATTTGATTATTTGCGATTGTATTTTGTTCTTTTGTTTTTATTTTTTCCTTTGTTTTTTTTGCGCTTATTTCGTGTATGCTTACCTTTTCCGCCTTGTGTAACCGGCTGCGGCTGCGGCGTGGGTGGTGGCGTGGGCGGGCTGTTTTCTAAAACAGATTCAGGCTCTTGCTCTTTTTCCTTACTGGGTTCCGGTTCGGACGTTGTAGCAAACATAGCCGCCGTAGGCAGAGCTACCGATGGCACGTTAAACATGGAGCTTGTATCCGCCGGTTCAGGTTCAGGTTCCGGTTCCGGTTTAGTTTCATCTCTAAATACGGAATAGGCAAGAAACATAGTTGTTGCTCCAATTAACCCATATGTTATTATAGGTATTCCATTAAAAGTTGCGTATTCCATAATATATATAAAATCTGTATATATTATTTCGATTAGAACATACTGTTATTGCGTCTGACACGTCCAATAGCTTGTCTTCTAGTATTTGTGTCGAATGAACTCTTAAATGACATAGGCGCGCTTTCTGCGTTGAGCGACCCGACACCAACTTCATGAACCCTATTTATCATAATAACAGACGACGCGTCACGATTAACCGCCCCGTGCCATTTCTTCATGAGTTTTTCATCATTCGTTACCGTGGTAAAATTTAATGCAGAGTAAGTGCGCCTCGATGTAGCGAATGAGCTTGTATTATCCGAGGTGCTATCTTTTCGCGGCATTGCGCGAACTGTATCTGCGATACCGTTATTCAGACCAAACATTATATATACATATATGTATAAAATATACATATAGAAAACATCTAAAATCCGTAACGCTTCTTCTTCTCCTGCCACGCTCGCTTAATCTCTGGCGGCACTGTGGTTCGCTGATGAGCCTCATATGCCTCCGGCGAATCGTAGTATAGCGTGATTGTGTTCGTTCCATCGCCAACGCTCACATTACGCACCTTGAAGAATCCATGCTCGGCAAGTGAGCCGACCGTATCCGTATACCTATGCCCATGGACCGGGTTCCGAATGTGGTATCCCGGATTCGAATGGGTGCTATACATCTCGATCTTCGTAATCTTGCTCTTGCCATTTGGCTTCCTGCCAGTCAGCTTCCTTACTACGCTATATCCAGGGTCAGCCAACTTAACGGCCTTTGCGACTTGCTGACGCGTGAGGCGAGCCGGCGTTGCGTCGGATCCCAGCGATGCGTTATCTACGTCGATCTCGCTCTCCGTCTCCGGCTCAGACTCATTCTCATCATTCTCTACGGGGTTCTCGTAATACATAGTGGCCATTTTATAAATATCATAATAAATCTTTATGTTATTTATCTAAAGTATATCTTTGAAAGCCACGATAGCGTCCTCGCTGACCGCATTACGCATGCTTGTTTTGAGCTCGTCGTGGTGTGGTTTGCGTCCAGCATTCTCGACAAAATCATCCACAAATTTCTGGAGAATTTCAAGCTCTAAATGTAATTTGTTAGCCTTATCTTTGAGTTCTCGCTCCGCTACACTCTTTCGGCGTTCATTTACGAGGTCTTCTTCTTCTTTTTCTCGCTTCAGACGAATGAGTTCAATCATTTTACTTTGTTCTTCTTCCATACGAACGCGAATAACTTCCTCCATCTCCTTTTGAATATCCGCATTGTCTTCTACTAAATGGTCCATAGTTTTATACCATTGATGACGGTAGTCATTCGCAGTAGTTATTGTATCGCATATGTCTGGCTTGCGCAGAGCCTCGAACCTGGCCCTCTCTGGAGAACCCGGCTTTCCTTTGAATGTATTGTTAAAATCATCAACTATTTTCTGTGGTATAGCAGGACTTGTTTCCATAAGACGGTCGAATTCCATACGGCATATTTTTATGAATTGACCTGCGTCTGTGCGTTCGTCCGGGTCTTTCGATAATTCGATTCTTATGTTACGAGCAAATTTGTCCCAGGATATAGCAGATACACGGTGCGCTTCATTGAGCTCGGAGATTTTCAGGTATTGTTGGATCGTTGACAGGATACCGATACAGATGTTTATTGTTCCAATTACGGCAGGCGAATATGATTGCATAGATACAGGCAAACTAGATTGCGCGAATGACGCAGTACCTGTAATTGTTGACAAAGTAATTGCTGGAATCGTGAACCAGGCATGAGCGCGCGAGAGCTTCGCATGCGCTCTGGTATTAAGCCATTTATAGCACTGGGCGACGTCACACCATTCCACCATGATGATCTCGTTTTCCGGAGACCATTTTATGTTTTTTGATCTAGCTGGTTCGGCTTTACTTTCAGCACTATCTGATGCTGTATCGGATGGCTTTTTATCTTCAGACGGCATGCGAGTATATACTAAATGTAGAAATTAACTCGAGGTCTTTTTTCGACTCTTTGGTGTGTTATTTTTTGGCTTTGCCACTACTTCTTTTACCGGTTCTTTGAATTGTTCGATGATTGGCTCTTTAACTTGGACCGGTTCTTGGATTTGATCTATAACCGATTCTGGTTCCTTGGCCGGTTCTTGTTCTGGTTCCTTGGCCGGTTCTTGCTCTAGTTCCTTCACTGGTTCTTGCTCTGGTTCCTTGACTGGTTCTTGCTCTGGTTCCTTGACTGGTTCTTGCTCTGGTTCCTTGACTGGTTCTTGCTCTGGTTCCTTGGCCGGTTCTTGCTCTGGTTCCTTGACTGGTTCTTGCTCTGGTTCCTTGGCCGGTTCTTGCTCTGGTTCCTTGGCCGGTTCTTGCTCTGGTTCCTTGGCCGGTTCTTGCTCTGGTTCCTTGGCCGGTTCTTGCTCTGGTTCCTTGGCAGGTTCTTGCTCTGGTTCCTTGGCAGGTTCTTGCTCTGGTTCCTTGACCGGTTCTTGTTCTGGTTCTCGAACATCTTCAATAATTGGTTCTTGCTCTGGTTCTCGAACATCTTCAATAATTGGTTCATTGATAGGTTCTCGAACATCTTCAATTACTGGTTCTTGTTCATCCACTGGACATTGAACAATCGGCGGTTTTACTAAAGCTTCCATTTCAACTCGATAATTCACAAGAATTTTTCCATTAATTTCATCAGAGAACCTTGTAATATCAGTCAGCGCCTTTTTAAAATGACCCATTTGAGACGACTGATAAAATTTTATGAAATCGAGGTACATGCGTATTTGCTCATTTAATATGATGTTCTCGTATTTAAGTGTGGTAAAGAACGCCGCTATTGAGAACCCAACTGCATTATTAGAATTATTTTCCAATATTGCCTTGTTATTCGATTTATATAATTCATGTAATTGCTCCATAGTATCAGCGATCTTGCCAAAAATAAACTTAACATCGTCGATTGTATAGTCAAATGTCGGATCCAAATCCTTATACGCGAGAATATCATCCATAGAAACCACTACGCTCAAATTCGATTCCTTACACTGAGTGCCAATAATAACATATAACTTATAGTAATCGCCATACATACGATTATTGATAAGTGCTAAAAACCGTTTGTAATGTTCGTGCTCGACTTGTAGAATTTTATATTGAAAGAAAAACGAATCCAGAGAATATAAGTATATTTTCTTATGATTGTTCTGAGTGAATGATTTGTATTTATTTTTCATCTCAGAAAGCGTATGTTCGAGTGTTGTAATTCGCTTGTTCAAATCTATTCGCATTTCAATTAATTTATCAAATTCACTTCGTTGCTGGTCCATATACATAGACTGACATTTTTACAATTAACAATTGAATAAATTAATATATAAATAAACCACATTACTATGTCATATATGTCGTCATCGGAGAACTTCAAGCCTATAATTTTGGACCTCGTCAATGATTTGACGACGACTTTCCCGGAATATTCCGAGTTATGGAAGTCGTGGCAAACCGCTGAGCAGGCGGAGTTCGACACGCTATTTCAATATTGTTTGACCGTTTATCCCGAGCGTTTCTTCGATATTCTATATCAGAACGCGGATATTTTCGGGAAGGATAGCACTTCAAATACCATGTTTTTACCGAGTGTGGATTTCAAGGTTCTCTTCAACTGTGATGGAGTATCGGAAAATACAAAGAAGACTCTTTGGAAGTATCTCCAGTTGATCCTTTTCAATGTAGTAGGGTCAATTGATGACAAGACTAAGTTCGGTGATGCAGCCTCAATGTTCGATGGTATCGACGAGAAGGTTCTCCAGGATAAGTTGAAGGAGACCATGGAGGGAATCGGAGATATATTTAAGGATAATGAATTCACATTTGACAAGGCCGAGGGTGGAGGGATGCCAAAGGTGGATGATATACACGAGCATTTGAAGGGGATTTTTGATGGGAAGATCGGAAAGTTGGCGAAGGAACTCGCTGAGGAGATTTCGGGTGACTTTGCGGATATTGTAGGTGACGGCGACGAGGGCGCAACGACGCAGGATGTAATTAAAAAGATGATGAAGAATCCAAAGAAGATGATGGACCTGGTGAAGACGGTGAGTGATAAGCTCACTAACAAGATCGATAGCGGCGAAATCACGAAAGAGGAAATCATGAAGGAAGCGGGCGGTATCATGGCAAAGATGAAGGAGATGGGTGGCGGCGATAAGCTTCAGGAGATGCTGAAAAAGTTTGCTGGTAACATGGGCAAGAACGCGCGCATTGATATGAGTGCTCTCGATAGAATGACGAAGCAAGAGGAGAATAAAGAGCGCATTCGGAAGAAGTTGGAGCAGCGTAAGGCGGCAGCAGTTTTAGAACAGAAGAGCGCAAAGGAGTTCGTGTATCGCGTTCCAGGCGAGGAAGGTCAGCAACGTAGTAGCTCTGCGCCTATGAGCGATGAACAGCTTATTGCCGAGTTCGAGAAGGACGCGGTCAAGACAAATGTAAGCACAAATAAGAAGAAGAAAAAGACAAAAAAATAAATGGATAATATATAATATGAATTTGCTGAAATACATCAATATTCCTGTATTTATAATAAGTCTGGCTCTAGGCATAATGGCGGTGTATATAACGGCCCCACCAACGCGGCAGATTTTCGTATATCCGACACACGAAAATGCTGGACTAATACAGTATCGCGACAAGACACAGACATGTTTCTCGCTAGAAGAACAAGAAGTAAGGTGCCCAACAAATCTATCCAAAATAGCAAAGATACCGATACAAATGTAAAAAACTTCTGGCGATATCGTATATAAATGGATTTCAATCGTCTATTAAATACTGAAATGGGCAGGTTTTTCATTTCGTTATTATTGGGTCTTGGGTTGGCAACTATGTTTAGAACCGCGTGCGTTGGTGACAAATGTATTACATTCAACGGCCCGATAATTAGCGACATTGACGACAAAGTTTATAAATATGACGATAAATGTTACAAATATAAGACGGTTGCTGCCAAATGTAATCCTATTAAGCGGATTGTGGATATGCCAGAACCCTCATCCGAGCCAAAACCGATGGGTTTAGGCGTTTAGATTATATTTTTTAGATACATTCTTATAGTATATGTCCGAACATACTACAAGAATCGCCGATTTGCCAGAAAATATAACTATGCAAATGCCTCAACAAGATATGCGCAGTCAAATGCCGCAACAAGATATGCGTAATCAAATGCAGGCATCTGCCCCGACGTATTCGCCTATGAATGTCCATCCGAATCCATATGGCAATACCGTCCAGCCCGCAATAATGCCTCTGCCTGAGCAGGCAGACATGGGCAGACCTCATAGATTGCCAACACGTGATATACCTATGGATCAGAGCGCATATCAGAATGACGAAGAGGTTCAGCCGAATTATATACCAAAGGCTAAGCTGACCAGCGATTATGTGAAAGACTATGAGAACCTAACCGAATCGAATATACGCAGACATGAATCCGAAAAACGTCGCCAGAGCAAGATCGATTATCTGATCACAACGCTACAAGTCCCGATAACGATCGCATTTCTATTTTTCATATTCCATATGCCTATGGTAAACACCATGTTTTTCAAGAATTTTTCGTTTCTGTCAATCTACAATAGCGACGGAAATATCAATTATAACGGAATCGCACTGAAGAGTGTGATGTTCGGCGCGTTATTTTATGCTGTCCAAAATACAATTGATTACCTCGGCGATATCTAAAAACGATTTATAGTAATAAATTGTTTTTATTCAGAATAGATAGTCACTTTCCTTTGCTTTGCTTTCTTCTTTTTCATCCTTTTTGATAGGTTCTCGATTCTTCCGTGTATGTCGGCTGGAACCCGTCGGCCGATATTGTAAGAACCACATATCATATTCTCGAGTGCCACGCTTGCTCTTTAACTCTTTGAACTTGTCCATTTTGTCAGCTCGCATGGTCTCTATCGTCGGCTGCTTACCAACACATTTTATGCTGAAACGTTTGAGAACCCCTCTCTGTTCGAGACGGTTTTTTTGTTCTACTTTGAATAAGAATTCGGCCATACATAAGATGCGCTCCTTGGAAAAATGGGGTTCGTTCGAATAGTAGAATGCCAAGTAGAAACTCAACATTGTATCGATCGTAGCTATCTTGATCTCCTTATCCTGTATGTAAATCGAATTATAGTTATGGCATGCTATAGGTTTGTATATAAAAGCCACCGACTCGGAATCGACTTTTACCTCGATATGTTCGGGCACAATTTCGCCGACTGCATTGTGGCGAACCAATCTTACATTATTCAAATTCATGGACTCCAGTTTTTCAACCAGCGCACTCGCACACTTATTCGGCTCCTCAGACAAGACATCGAAATCGGACGTTCTCACTACAGTCGAATCATCCGTTTTATATCCGGAATAGAATCCTGCAGCGTAACCTCCAAAGAATACTACACCTTGTTCAACCAGAGCATCCCTTGTTACGTAATAGGTTTTCGTGCGTTTGTAAGACGACGTAATGTGATTACACTTTTTCGTCTTGAGCGGGCGATATTTATTCAATAATATGAGGCGTTTGAGAACCTTTTCCCATCGGGACACATCGCCGAGTGGGCGCGATAGTTCTAGATACATGCCCATTCGCAAGAAATCGGGCGGCGCATACAGTATATGATTTACTTTTATGGAATCCTTAGCAATGGATTTGAATATCTTCGGGTTCATGTAGGTTATGTCGGCGATTGGTATAAAATTCACGAATACTTTGAATGTTCCATGATGAACCCCCGATTTAGCTTCAACTTCCTTAAATCCATTTTTCAAGTATATATCGGCGAGTTCTTTCGCGTATTCGAGAGCTCTCGGAGTATACATATCATAATCGGGTATCTCAATGTCTCTATTATAAAATTGCGCGTGCTTTGGTAATATATTGTTTATTGCCGTCCCGCCATAGCATACGCATTTCTTCTTACGTATGAAATCCTCTAGAATTTGAATCATGTGAATCACAGATTCGCTATTTGCGATTTTTTCAGATTGATGTTTATCACTCTCATCTATTGCGTGACGCAATATAGCCAATTCACATTCATCAAATGTCATTTTATCAGAACATAAGCTTGTGTTGAATTTATTTTTGCGACTCTTCATACATATATATATACATGCGATTTATTATTCAGTTTCCGTTATTTTTCAAGTATCTTAACATACGGGATATAGGTATAAACGCGCTTTTATTATCTCTAAATATACGTTCCGTTTCAGTTAGATTATTATCCGGACTATAGAATTGATTCATTATTATTTGAGCACCGAAATTTGGAACCATCTTCGCTATATCCGGGTTATTGTGAATATTGCTTGGATATACAATTCGAATCAGCTTAACGTCAGTGGACCTACCATTATCTTTTACAAAAGGCGGTTCGAGCAATCCTGCAGATAATTCATCGGCTTTGTATTTACGAACTGCATATTTTCCACTTTCCATATGAACATACCGGCTTAGATCTTTATAATCCGGAGAATCTTCGCCATCCGCATCTACGGCAATTACTACTTGTTTCATCAACTTCGACAATGGCGTCGATAGCATCGCTTCATTTCCTCGTGCTCCTCTATACATGCGGGGTTCAATATTTGCTTTTATAATATTTGCAATCTTATTATATAGATTCGTGTTTGACGTCTTAATTTTCATATGAATAAAAATTGGTTGTTCGGCATTCGGCGCTTCTGAAAATCCTACTGAAACAATCTTGTTTAGCACATCGCTAAGCGGTAAGGAGTTCTCAGTATCTAAGTTATACTTTTTGCTATCCGATGAATATCCAACTACGGGCATTCCAGCAACAGAATATATCTCAAGTTCTATAAATCGACATCCGCGGACGAGAATGTCTTTCACCTGGTCAAGATTTACTAGTTTCATGCCATTTGTTAGTGCAGTGTTGGCGGAACCAAATATACAGAACTCACGCAATGGTAAATTATACATACGATTCTCTTGTTGAAACCCTTCGCTAATTGGGTATATAGATTTCAATAAGGCACACGCAATTACAATCAATGTTAAAAATATGATTAATTTGAATTGCCCCATATATATTCTATGTCGATAAACAAATATAAAATTTCACAATATAATATATTATAATGGCTGGTGGATTACTAAATCTGACATCGGAAGGAAATAACAATGTGATTCTTACCGGTAATCCAACGAAAACATTTTTCAATGTAACATACTCTAAATATACCAATTTTGGACTACAAAAATTTAGGCTGGATTATGACGGTTCTCGCGATTTGCGCTTGACAGAGGATTCAGTGTTCAAGTTTAAAGTCAAGCGGTATGCTGATCTACTCATGGATACGTATATCGTAGTCACACTACCGGATATATGGAGCCCAATCATGAATCCTTTAAATACAGATTTATCTCAAAAATGGATTCCGTATGAGTTCAAGTGGATTCGCGATATAGGTTCGCATATGATTCGCGACATTACTATATCGTGCGGCTCAGTAACGCTCCAAAAATACACCGGTGAGTATCTAGCAGCAATGGTCGAACGCGACTTTCCGGCTCACAAACGTGATCTATTTAACCGAATGACTGGTAATGTCGAAGAGCTATATGACCCTGCGTTTGCTCTCGGACGATCGAATTGTTACCCCTCTGCTTATTATAGTTCCGAGACTCTTGGTTCGGAGCCATCGATACGTGGCAGAACGCTCTATATACCAATTAATGCGTGGTTTACGCTCGATAGTCGGTGCGCATTTCCACTGGTATCCTTACAATATAGCGAGTTGGAAATTTCCGTTACATTCCGTCCGATCCAGGATTTATTCCAAATTCGCGACGTAACTGATTATACGAATATGTTCCCATACGTTCGCCCAGATTTCAATATAAATGATCATCAAATGTATCGTTTCCTACAAACGCCTCCATCTATATTTTTAGAACCAGAACGATATGCGAATAAGATTAATACTTGGAACTCCGACATACACATTATGGCAACGTATGCGTTTCTATCGAAAGACGAGGCACAGTTATTTGCCATGAAAGATCAGGTATATCTTGTAAAAGATGTAATTCGTTATGATTTTCAAAACATTACAGGTTCCAAGCGCGTCAAGCTGACATCATCTGGTATGGTTGCAAATTGGATGTTCTACTTCCAAAGAAATGACGTTATTTCGAGAAATGAATGGAGTAACTATACGAATTGGCCGTATCGGAACGTGCCTGACGATATTGCTCCGGCGCCAGATACGCTCCCCGAAAAGTTTTACAACGAAGCCGTTAGCAGATATAATCTTAGTTCTGGACCTAGGAAACATCCGGATGGTCAAAATACGGGGTTCTTATACACTGGAACATTTAGTGCTCAGAATCAAAAACACATATTACAAACGATGGGTATTTTATTGAATGGCGAATATAGGGAGAATACGCTCACCCATGGCGTGTTCGACTATCTAGAGAAATATGTGAGAACCAATGGATCAGCGAAAGATGGACTCTACTGTTATAACTTCTGTTTGAATACAAACCCATTTGAATATCAGCCATCTGGAGCGCTCAATATGAGCAAATTCAAAACGATCGAGTTTGAGGTAAATACGTACACTCCACAGTTCGATTTGGTAAATTCGCAAGTGAATGTTATATGCGATTCGCAAGGTAATCCAGTGGGCGTTAATAAACAGAACTACCGATTATATGAATATAATTATAATTTAACAATATTTGAAGAGCGGTATAATATACTTTCATTTATATCAGGACAATGCGGGATGTTAATGGCTAGATAATATATAGCATTATTATAACTATGTCGGAAACTAAATGGAGAATGAAAAAGGAACCATTTACTAATAAAAATAATACTGAATCATCCAACATAATACCCGAAGATGTAAATGACGATAGTGATGATGAAATAATAGATAAAATCGAAAAGGTAAAACGAAAGGCAAAGGGTTTCAGTAAATTGCCAGCACTTGATGATATATACAACCCTGTGGAGGGATTCGAAGGGAATAATCGCAAGGCAGCAACAAAGCAGCAAAAGAAAAAAGCGCAGAAAGATAAAGATAAAAAGGCAAAGCTGAAAGAATTAATGAATGTGAGTGCTGCTTTTAGCGGCAAGGAGTTTGATACCGCTAGACAGATTCGTGATTTCGTAGTAAAATACGCAAAGTATGCAGATATATTTTACGACATCGAGGTTATACTGTCGAAAATAAGAGATCACATAGAGTTGGCATATAAAGTAGATATATCGAAGAGCGCGCTTTGGTATTATCAATCCATGAATCGGGCCAGATTTAATTTGGATAAATCCGTTGAGATTTTGACGGAGAGTGAAATAAATATAGCACTAGAGGCTGAATATGAGGGCCTTTCTACTTCAAAAAAACAACCGTATATTGATTTGGAGAACAAACATAAGGCAAAATATCAAAAAGCAGTCAATTTGGTAAAAGCCGATGCTGAGCTCATCGTGAGTGCTATACGTGGGTTTTCTATGACGCTTCTTAGTATTTTGATATGCTACAATATTATATACACTTGGATTCACTATGAAGGTAAGGGATTTGGAAATTCAATACAATATATGAATGACAATTTGCCGTCGTTTTTTACGTTCATTATGAAACCCGCATTTACAGCACTGACTTTTATTGAAAATTCATTGAATGTTCCAAAAGCCGCGATTTCCTTAATGGACCCGGTAAAATTATACCTAGGTATGTTTGCTATAGTTACCTATACTGGAATATTTCAGTATATTGCGAAATCTGCGTCGAAACTTATGGTCGGCTCGCTAACCGAAATACTAAAGGGACAATTTTCAAAGTCCCCGATGGTTTATATACTAATTGTGATTGTCTGGGCAGTTTATTTTGGCGGCAAGATTATTGAAAATCCGGGATTCATAGCTGGCGTAGTACCAGTATTCCTAATAGGAATCATATTCTTGATTACTGTAATTATTAGCTCATTGTCTCTAGCTCCATATTTTGGGTTGGCTATATCCAGTTATGTAGTATATAGACTTATATACGTAATCCCTATTGCGTCTGCTATATTTGGAATGTTCAATGTATTCAATGATATTGACGTTCAGTCAAATCCAAACCCTGATACAAACATGGATTGTAGCTTTGAATATATTAAACAGTACGTCCGGACAACGCAGTTCTACTTCAATAATCTATTTACTATTATGTTCTCGTTATTAACTATAAAAACGATTATACAATTCTCTGTAAAACTCAGTAATAAAAATCTTCGAATCGCGTTACCTACAGTTATGTCCATTTTATTGCTGTTCGGATTCAAGAAGAAGTATGATTCGCGCTGTAATCCGCCAGTAGTGCCAGCACCCGCACCAGTGCCAGAACCAGTTCAAGCGCCAGCACCGGAACCAGTTAAAGCATACATTGGAGTACCAGAACCAGTTCAAGCGCCAGCACCGGAACCAGTTAAAGCATACATTGGAGTGCCAGAACCAGTTCAAGCACCAGCACCGGAACCAGTTAAAGCATACATTG
>JACCDO011813195.1_pt1 | contig 14139 bp, 20 predicted proteins | sample 7446101 | NCBI WGS metagenome assembly JACCDO01 (sample SAMN15323440, study PRJNA562643) | freshwater metagenome | isolation source: river surface water | place: USA:Blue River Watershed | collected 2017-08-16
GTGATGTAGTAGTCGTATTATTCATCATATTTAGTTAAAGTAAAGTATCAACAAGTTAACAAGGGTCACAATTAGATATAATACATACAATTTGTTTGTAAAACTAACGAATTCACCCTAACCTATAGACTCAGTTCAGGATCTGATGAATCAGTACAAAGAAAAAAAAAATGAGAAAACACACGCCCGGCCCACAATATTGAGTGTTGACTAATAGTTGAAACAAATATTAGAATTAGGCTGCTCCAATTGAATTTTTATATGTATGTTATTATGATATGATTGTTATTTTTAAAATTCTCGACAAATTGAATTAGATAAATCTTTTTAAACTATAACAATTAAAAGAATTGACAAAATAAAGAAAGTTGGATTTATTCAATTGATGTTTTTTTATTCTTTTCTCTACATAAAACTTTGCTGACGAGACTGCGGTCCCGGCCAACTTCAAATCAAAACTGAACACAACCACATCGTTAGAAAAGTATCCTCATCAATCGGTACCTTATCGTTTAATTATCGTGTATTTTCTACATACTAACATTCATAGTTTGTAAGTATTATCACGTTTGCGTTATTTTATTGTTAAAAGAACAATAAATAAATCAAATTGAATTGAATTGAATATTTATAACGACATTTTTATAAATATGATTGATATTATGGATTTACTTGCTGAACATAGCAATACAATAATTGTTTCTACATTAGTATTTTCATTATTTTCATTCATTACTGCAATGATGACAAAAAATGAAAATGTTGATACAAATATTGAAAAAGTACAGGTATATTTCATTAATTTATACATTTCTATTATTCTATACTTATTATTACTAATTATTAACATAAATAGAAACCAAAACCTAAATGGGTTGTGTTAAAAGCAATGAATTATGTGATAATGGGTGTATTTGTTAGTAGTGTAACATATGCTGCAACAAATTATCGTCGTTTAATGGCAATTGCATCAACATCATCAAGTCCATTAACAAATACATTTTTTCCATTAACAATATTATGGTCATTATGTTTATGTTATTTCTTTGGTTTTTTTGGTATCTCATTTTTAGATACTGAATCAATATCATCAAGTCCATCATCATATGGATTAGGTGAGTTACAACGTCATGCACAATTACAAACAAATCAAACAAAATCACGTAATACATCATCAGTAGTAAAAGAAGTTAAAGTAACAAGTGCAACATCATGCACTGAACAACAAATTGTACCTACTATTAATGTTGATACACCAGCATATAATACTATGACAGATGATGAAGTAATGGTATATGTTTTAAATGGTACATTAAAAGATACACAATTAGAAAAAACACTTGGTGATTATGAAAGAGCTGTTAATTTACGTCGTAAATTATATGAAAATTTATTAGATAAAAAATTAGATCTAATACCATATACTGGCTATGATTATAATAAAGTATTTGGTGCTAATTGTGAAATTGTTATCGGTTATATTCCATTACCATTAGGTATTGTTGGTCCATTAGTTATTAATGGTGAACCAGTATATATACCAATGGCAACAACTGAAGGATGTTTAGTTGCATCAGCAAATCGTGGTTGTAAAGCAATAACAATGTCTGGTGGTTGTTCAGCTGTATTATTAAAAGATGCTATAACAAGAGCACCATGTTTACGTATGCCATCAGCTATGCGTGCTGCAGCAATGAAACATTGGTTACAAGTACCTGATAATTATGCTATAATTGAAGATGCCTTTAATTCAACAACAAATTATGGTCGTTTAGAATCTATTGAAAGTACTATTGCTGGTCGTAATATATATTTAAGATTTTGTTGCATGTCTGGTGATGCAATGGGTATGAATATGGTATCAAAAGGATGTTTAAAAGCAATTGAAACATTAGAATTATATTTCCCTGATTTAATATTAGTATCATTAAGTGGTAACATGTGTACTGATAAAAAACCATCAGCTATTAATTGGATACTTGGTCGTGGAAAAAGTGTTGTTGTTGAGGCAATTATTCCTGAAAAAATTGTTTCTACAGTATTAAAAAGTTCTGTTCAAGCAATGGTTGAAACAAATAATCAAAAAAATCATATTGGTTCAGCAATGGCTGGTTCTATTGGTGGTTTCAATGCTCATGCTGCTAATATTGTTACTGCATTATATCTTGCCACTGGTCAAGATCCAGCACAAAATGTTGAAAGTTCAAATTGTATTACTATTATGGAATTAGCTGATGATGGTCATTCATTATATGTTAGTTGCACTATGCCATCAATTGAAGTTGGTACAGTTGGTGGTGGTACACATTTACCTGCACAAGCTGGTTGTCTTGAAATATGTGGTGTTAGAGGTGCTGCAAAAGGTGAAGATAGTTTACCAGGTGATAATTCACGTCAATTAAGTAAAATTGTTGCATCTGCTGTATTAGCTGGTGAATTAAGTTTAATGGCTGCATTAGCTGCTAATCATTTAGTACAATCACATATGCAACATAATCGTAAACCACAAACTGCAGATGTTGTCACTGAGCAACAATCAGCATCATTACGTAGATGTGAATCAAATCCTGATGTATCACTTCGTCGTCGTACTGAAAGTAAAGACGTTCATTAAATAATTAATAGTTAATTTGAAAAAGAAAAGGCACAATAATGTGTCTCTGTGGTTCTCTCGTAGTTAGTTCTAATTTCTATGTTTAGTAAAAATATTTCTTTTAAATGATTTTTTATTGTTATGACTCTAACTGAAATAAAAGATTCTGATACTTGAATGATAGTATACTTAAATTTTACAATAAATTATTATTTATTCTTACGGATAAGTTCTAATCCTTCTTTTTGTAAATCTAATTCTTTTATAACAACTTTAAAATTTTCAAAATTATATTTACGTAAATAATTAAGTAATCGTTTTCTTCGTGATAATAATATTTCAAAATTTCTACCACTTGAATGATCTTTACGATGTAATGCAAAATGTCGTACTAAATTTTTTATTTTTTCTGTCATTATTGCAATTTGCACTGCTGGTGAACCTATATAAAATATAAGAATGCATATTAATTAATATGAATAATATCTTAAGTCAAATAAATAAAAAAATAGTACCTGTATCACCATCAAAATATTCAAACTTTTTCTTGGCTAATGAAATTCTATATTTTAATATATCTTTAGAGTTACCAGTTGATAAAGAAACTGGTAATATTACATTGTTATCACTTGGAATAGGAAAATCAGATAATTTTACTCCTTTTTCTTTAATACTATTGACTATTTTCAATTCCTCGGCTATTCTCTCTTGCTATAATATATTAGATATAATAAGTTGATTTTGATTGAATACGTTATACATTTGAAATAGTATAAATATTAAAATAATTATTTAAAAAAAAACTACCTTGTGTACTTCTTTGTAATTGATTTTATCTCCTTCAACATATTTTCCCAATTTTTTCTTTATTTTTTCATTAGATACTACTTTTTTACTATTATTTTGTTTACTATTAGTTTTCTCAGATGTTTCTCGAGGTTTCTTTTGCTCTGCTGTAGACGCAGAAACAGATTTTACTGTGCTATTACTTTCATTCAATGTACTACTCAAACGATTAAGAATACAAGATGAACTAGGAAAGTGACTCTTTCCAAAGCGACCAATAGTTTGCTTGAGCACGAAATTGCAACTTTTAAGGGTCAACATAACTACAGTAAAGCGTGTGAGCACGTTGCCGGCGAACGCTCTAACTAATATATTTTATTCATGGTAAAAATCGGCTGATAATTCCGGTCCCTAATCAATTTGATTTAACTTTCAATACAAAAATTATGTGGAATAACAATTACAGTAGACAGCATGGATATGAATTTAATATGTATAAACTTATTTTAGTGAAATATACCATCTTTGAATAAATGAATATATTATTATCGATAGAACACTAAATCAATCAAAAAAAAGTCACAACCTGTATCAATGATAAGGTAATCTAGAAAAAATTATACAAATATATTGAAAGAAATAGTCTTTTTCGATGGTTAGAAGATGGGCTGTGGAAAAGCATCAAAATTGAAAAAAAAAAATCATTTAATGAAAAAAAGAAAGTAATTAGGTAGATATATCTTACTGACGAATTGACAGTAACCGTCCTGATACTTCATCCTTAGTAAAAAAATCCTTACAATTCAATAATAAATAAGTATTCCCCGAATTTAAACTACTTGCAAAGAAAATTTATTAAATAAACAATGCTAGTGTTAAAATTGTTAATCAGTTTCTTTGTTAGTGTAATAGTCTATTGGTTGTATGATTATAGTTTTTCTGAATTAGATCCAATGTGTTATATGATTGCCAATTTGTCAAAGATATTTATACGCAATTTATATCCATTACCAGTTCGAGAAAGGTATATTATTAAACTTTTTATTTTTTAAACTTCATTATAGATTAATTTATTCAAACCTAACAGTAATAGTGTTGACTATAGTACAACTGATTTGACCAACTATCGCAATATGTTCTCAAAAGCAGCCCAAGGGCCAGGAATACATGAAAAGTCATTATACCAAGTAAAAAGGATTGTTTCAATAACAATTGAAAATAGATTAAATATACGATTATTTATTCCACATACTAGTAGTAAAAATGATTTGATGTCAACTATTTTATGGTTTCATGGTGGTGGATTTATTCTTGGTGGAACAGCTGAGGATTCTTTAAAATGTAGAATATTAGCAAATACAACCAGCAGTATAGTTGCTAGTGTTGAATATAGATTAGCACCTGAAAATCCTTATCCTGCAGCTATTGAAGATGCAGAATTAGCTTTAGCATGGTTATTAACAGAAAATTCCCTTAAAAATTATGGTATTTTTATTTATTTTTCTCTTCTTTAATTATTTCCTAACATATTTATTTATTTATTTATTTTTATAGGAGGTAGTAATAATAATATTATTATTGCTGGTGAAAGTGCTGGTGGTAATATTGCAGCAGCATTAATGGCATCATATATTGATAAAATAGGTACCATTTTACTTAATTTGTTGCATACTATTTTGTTCACTTATTATTATATTCTCGTAAATTTTTCATTTTATAGGTAGTCATAAATCAATTATTGGTTTATTCTTAGTCTATCCAGTATTAGATCAGCACTTATATCGTCAAAGTGCTATACAGTACCGTAATACCAATGGAATGCTTACATTGGATCAAATGATTTGGTTTTGGAAACTATATTTACAAGATCATGATGCGACTAGTTGTTCTACTAATTTCAAAATATGTCCGATTAATGCACCCAAGAATATTTTATCTCAATTTCCAAATACATTAATTGTTTTAGCAAAGTATGATGTATTATATAGTGAAGGTACCTACATAAATATATAATCAATTACTCACTTACTCATGTTACTTAATTATTTAGGAATTGATTTTCATAACAAACTACTAGAATTAAATGTAAACTCGATCGATTTAACATATAATAGTACTGTTCATGGATTTTATGGTACACCTAGTAAAATAGCACAAAAAACTAATGATGATGTCGCTGAAGTTATTAATAATTGGAAGAAAACATGTTTATAATTTTGAGATGGGAGTTAAATTTAATAGCATATGTCATCATATTATACAATTATATACATATCTGTCTTCATAAGAATTATTTATTTCTCAAAAATACTTGAATTACTTTAGTCTCATCGATTTGAAGTTGATGCAGTGACTGTTTATCGTCCTTTAACTCTTTTCCCATGTATATAATTCGTTGAGTTGCTACTGTCAGCGATTTACTGGTAATTTCAGTATATTGATTACATATTTCCATTTTTAAATCATGAATTGTATTAGATGATTTAACATCAATTGTTAAATTTATTTCACCTTGTTATATATAAGTAATTTAGATAAGTAGATAAATGAGTAAGAGTGAGTGTAATTTACCTGGATTAATTCGTATTTTTAATTTCATTCTAGAACCTACTCCATTGCCAATTGTTGGTGCAACAACAGTATTCAGTGGTTGTAAATTAATAGAATTAGTATTGTTGCTCGTACTACTGTTATTATTCATGTCAATTGGATTAAGGAAACAATATTTTGGTATAATATATTGATGGCCTAAAAATGAATATAAATTTAGTATTGATAATAGAATAAATAACAAATTTATTATTTACCTAATTCATCATATGTCATTTCTAATGATCCATTAGGTGATATGATTCCACTTGCTTCTAATAAAGCATTACATAAATGTATATCATTATTTAAATATGTCTCTGATATTGACTTTAATCCTTGCCAAATTATTATATTACCATCAACTCGAGTATCCCAAAATTCAGATCTCAAGACTGAAAGTTCTTTACTGGTGATTGGTTTACCATATCTGTATGATTCCTTTGGAGGAGTTAGCTGTCTACTTGTGCCATTACCAGCTACTGGTCGACTAGTATTCGTCTCGGAAGACGAAGTGCAGCCCATTTAACACAGTTATCTTTATATTTGAATTGTTTAACTTATATTTCTCGCACACTCACTATTCTGCGTTGCTGATGATATTATTTCTGAGACCACTGCACTTTTGCATTTTTGCGAAGTCAAAGTCCGGAAAGGTTGAGCTGAATTTTCTAAACACATTTAAACAGATATGTACAAAATATATTTGATAGTTATTGTTATATAAATTCGATAATATTATTATAATATATAATAGATAATTTCAAGTGTTAAAAATAAAAATAAAGAAATCAAGTAAAGTAATGGGCATATTTTTGCTACGTTTTTATTATTATTTGCTTGATTGTTTTATGTAGGATAAGTTATTTAAAACAACTAGAAATGGTCCAGGAATTCTTGATGGTTCCGTGTGCAAATGCGGACGGGGAAAAATGCTTTCATCACTAAATAGCGAAAAAAGCGATTGCTTTCAAACTTCAAAATGGCCGTAAAAGTAGTGATCTTATATGTTTTACTAGTATTGTGTGGTGTTGTGCAATGCTTAAAACCAACATTTCAACGAAATACTTATGTAATGATGGTGGCAAATGATTTAATTGCTGCTGGTACGTTTCTCGTTCAATGAACTAATTACATCAATTATACATAATTACTTACTTATGTTATATGTTAGGTACACCAATGGCAAGACCTAAAATTGCTAATAGCATTGTAGATGTAATTGGTGGAACTCCAATGATACGTTTAAACCGTTTATCATCATCAAGTAAAGCAAATATTCTATTAAAATTAGAATCAATGGAACCATGTAATAGTGTTAAAGATAGAATTGGTATTCATATTAACTCATAAATTGTTTTAATTAAATATTCATCATAATAATTATTATTTCAGGTAAAAGTATGATTGAAGAAGCAGAAAAAAAAGGATTAATAGCACCTGGTAAAACTGTATTAGTTGAACCAACATCTGGTAATACAGGCATTGGATTAGCAATGGTTGCTGCTGCTAAAGGATATCAATTAATATTAACAATGCCAGCATCAATGTCGTTAGAACGAAGAGTATTGTTAAAAGCATTAGGTGCTAAAGTAGTATTAACACCAGCAGATAGAGGTATGAATGGTGCAGTCGCCAAAGCAGAATCAATCGTAAAAACTGTTGCCAATGGATATATGTTGCAACAATTTAATAATCCAAGTAATCCTAAAGTTCATTCTGAAACAACTGGTCCAGAAATATGGTATCAAACCGATGGTACTATTGACTACTTAGTAGGTGGTGTTGGTACTGGTGGAACATTGACTGGATGCAGTCAATATTTAAAAAGTATGAAAAGTACAATGAAAACAATCGCAGTTGAACCAGCAGAAAGTCCTGTATTATCTGGTGGTAAACCAGGTCCACATAAAATTCAAGGTATTGGTGCTGGTTTTGTTCCTGGTAATTGTGATAAATCATTATTAGATGAAATTATTCAAATACCAAGTACTGTTGCTATTGAAGTAGCAAAATCTCTTGCTACTAAAGAAGGTGTATTATGTGGTATATCATCTGGTGCTGCAGTTAAAGCAGCATTAATTGTTGGTGAAAGACCAGAAAATGCTGGTAAAAATATTGTTGTTATTATACCATCATTTGGTGAACGTTATTTATCAACAGTATTATTTCAAGATTTATTTGAAGAAAGTGTTAATCAACAACCAGAAACGATATGAATTTGAAGACTATTTAGTATTTCTTACACCATATATATTTTGATCTTCGTGTTTTTTTAAGCTTTTTTTGAATTATCATTATTTGCAGTTTTTGCTTGTTTACCATTTGTTTTGGTGACACCACCATCTGTAGTAACTTGCTTTTTATCACCTACAATATACAACTAAGTTAAATACGAATGAATAAGTGAAAAGTGTTTAGGTTGATAAGTACCTTGTTTATCGTTATTTGGCTTTGATTTATCTCCTCCTGCTTGTTTATTGTTAGCATTACTAGCACCTCCTTTACCTTTGTTAGATTGATCTTTCTCTCCATTGGTAATGTTCTCGGGTGATTTTACTACTCCAGTTTCACTTTGATTTTTATTTTTTTGTTGTTTACTTTTACCATTAGCTCCACTATTTGCATCACCAACAGTTTTCGTGCCGTCATTATTAACTTCACTTGCTACTTTACCTTTCTCTTTAGAACCATCATTACTTACATCTGATTTTCCTTGTGCACTTTTATCTTTAATTTGTTTTTTTTCAACTTTTATAATTTTTTCACCAATTAAAATTGGTTCTTTATTATCTAATGCAGCTCTCATATGTTCAGCACAAGAAAATTCAACAAATGCATATCCACCAGTACCTTTAGCTATCACAAAATTACTAACATGTTGAACTGCACCAAATCTAGTAAATGCTGTCTTGACTTCATCAATTGTTAAACCATCGACAGGATGAACATAAACAGAAAATTTTTGTTTACCATTATATATATGAGCACCTTCAACCATGGCAACTGGAGTAGTAGATGCACTAGATTGTGCCATTGCTACTGTTGATGCAGCTGCTGTGGATGATGATGTATTACTTGATGGTTTACTCTTATTTTTTACTTTTTCTTTAGGTGCTGGTTGTTGATTATCAGCTAAAACCATATCAGCATATGAAAATACTGTTTGACCTTGTGCTGATACTGCGACACTTTCAGTGGATACTTCTACTGAAGGTGGTGAGTTAAGTTTTGTGCTTGATTTTATATCAATTTCAGCAACTTTATTAATAACTTCATCAATTGGTTTTACAGTAGTAGTTGCAGTAGTGGTGGTGGTATTAGCTGATGTATTCGTATCATTATGCTTGTTTTTATGTGATACTTTCGTGGTAACTACCGGAACTGTAATACTTTCATCAGTAACTACTGGTGTTTTAGTAACAACAGTATCAACTACTAATGGTAGTAATGGTGCTGGTGCTGGAGTTGACGTTGTCAATGTACGAAAAATTGAATTTCTTAATAATTTTTAGTAAGTATGGGTGACAAGATGACGGAATGATATATTACCTAATTGAATAACTTCTCGATTGATTCTTATTTTGTTCCAAATAAAATGATTGAATAAATGGAACTACAGTAGTACTATTATGAAATTTTATCTCACCACTAGTTAATATAGTAATGTCAGAACTAGTTACAAATTGACTATCAACTGATTTAATATCAATTTTTGATCCATAATACTCCTTTGCAATCGAATTACATTTCTCTTCTATATTTCCAGTACCAGCGACTGATTCATCTTTACAATTGGCATAAGGTGTACCTAACGGGGTGATTAAGTAAGTGCATGATGGCGAGTAAGAATAATAAGTTGTAATAACCTAAATGTGCCATAATGCCAGTACTTGTATAAAATCGATATAACCATTTTGGATCCTCGCTTAATTGTGCATAATATTTTTCAGCGAATAATGTTGCAACCGTTGAGGAGTCAAAACTACTAGATCCTTCCATCCTTTTTAAATTTATATATTTAATATTAAACTATTATAATGAATAAATTATAAATGAGTGATTATATTAAGGTGATATGAGAACTTAACGAGGAAATAAAATAATAAGCTATATTGAACTGATATATATTGGTAAATATTGAATTATAACAATAGATTCTAATTGCAAATATTTAGAATAAAAATTATTTGAAGATTCAATATTGCAATTAAGTATCATTCTATGCATTCAATATAGCAATTGGAAGGTAAATGTTTTGGTAGAGTTTTACCTTCTGAAACTATCAGCAGCTAAAGATCCTACGTAAAAACGCTAAAACATGACCTTCTTACTAATATTCTCCCTTTCTATATCCTCACTTAGGTGGGGTTATGAAAATGGGCTCGGGCGATAACTAAGAAGGCGATACAATCACGGCGATACTATCACTCGCATTTCTATACTATTGTATAACTTTTCATTTTTTAGTATTTAAAATGATATAACTTGCTATTAAGTAGTGTCAGAACAAGTTACATGATTGTGTCATCATCATGGTGATTAAACAAGAAGATTATATTTTTTCATTTTGGAACACGTTTCTATCATGTTACATCATTATTTTATCATTTACAAATGTTATGCTTCAAAACTATAACATATTTTTAACTTATACAATATAATTCTGTGTTATTATACATGTCATTCTTATATTAATCCCTTTTTTCAATATGAATCAAATATAAACCAACAAATCCATCTCCATTTATCTATTGAAATATTATTATTCACACCATGTATAGTTCTTGCATCAATTATCATTGGAACAAATTTTCGATAATGATATATTATTTCATTTGGTAAGTATTCAATTAATTTTTCCTTAATATTTCCATGACCGGTCCCATTTATCACATCATAATCTAAATGACTACCTATTAAAGATTATAAGTTAGTAACGAATTATGAGTCGATTAGTAGGTTATCTAATTTTACCAGGAAACACTTTTAAACCACCTTGATTTGGATCAATATCAAATAAACTTAATAAAACTGTATTCTCCCCTAGTGAACCATCTGAATGATATTCCATTCCTTCTCCACTAACTCCATCTATAACTGGATGAGTTATACTTATCCCTGTCTCTCGTAATACACATTTTTTGTCATGATATATACTTAATAAATTTTCTAATTCATATATTTGACTTATTTCATTTAATTTTTCGTGATATTTACTTTCATATTGATCAAAATGTATATTATGTTTTCCACTTCCTAGAAATTTAGTAAGTAAGTAAGTAAGTTATAAAGTTATTTAGCATATATAAAAGTGAGTTATTACCTATTCTAGGTAATCTTGTTATATTATAATGATCAAGATTTATATTAAATTCGTCATTTATATTATCATAATTTTTTATTAAGTCTTGAATTAACTTATTGAATAAAATATAACTGCTGGTCATCTTGGAATAAATATTACTATCTTCTGCAAGTAATAAATTTTCTTTGTTATATACACAACATCCTTTGGATTTTAACATTTCAATAGCTGATTTTTGAGTGGTTACAATTATTTCATCATTAGATATTACTATCAATAACATAAAATAGACAGTAAGTCAATCAAACATTAGTTCATTAATTGATAAAAAAGTCAATTTAAAACAATACCTTGTACTAGTTCATAAACTGAGTACTTTAATGTTGGCTTTAACTGCAGCATACTTGGGCCATACATATACTAGGAATATTATACAATAAATGCAATCTTTTACTTCAAAATAACAGGAGTAATACAAGGCTTCCGAAATTAGTGTCACAATTAAGCTGCATTTATATGCATCTTTTTCCTAAATTTCTTGAAAGGAAAATTTTTATCCTCAAAATTTGATGATGGTGTGGATTCGTAACGAAAGAGAATAGAAGAAGATGGAGGTGAGTTGATGAAATTAATGGATACATATAGTCATGCTGTAGGTTACAGGCTAAGTTACCAATTAAAAGGTCGATCGATATATAGGATATCCTAGAGGGTGTGGAAAAGCCGAAGTTTAAGGACCGGTTTTTTGGTTTTGTAAAATAATAATTGAAAGTAAGGAAAAGACTCTAAGTTCTCTCGTTATTCCACTTCAAACCATGAATATGATGTTATTTCTAACATTAATTTGCATGTTTCATTGTTATTTATGTGAGACATTCGTACAACGAAATAATACTGATGTGTATCCAATAAATCACCGATTTTATTCTCACTCAAAAGAGTTGCTAAATTATCAAGAAATAATTAAAGAAATAAATGACAAATCAATAAAAATTGCAGTATATTTTCATGTTTCAAATTGGCAAGTATATTGGAAGAATGTTACACAAGAAATCATGTATATAATGGATGGCAAGAGAACAGAGTTTGGTATTGACATGCTTCATCCAATAGGTTCAGTCATTTAAATGTTAATAATGCTATACTTATTTACTTACCTGTTTATTTTATCACTTATTAGGATTGAATGATTTGAAATTACTCAATAACCAACAAAGAAAACACAATTCTTTACGAAGATTTGATGGCACATCTCGTAAAGAATACAATAAACCTTCAGTTTCGGGTTTGGTTTGGAACGAATATGATGATTGGGTACTTAATATTATTACTTTTTTACTCACTTTTTACCTTCTAAATGTTATTAATCTTTTTATTAGGTGTCTATATTACAACATAGTAACCATATAGTAATGAATATAGTTGGCAATGAAGAGAGTGATTATCAAACTATTCGTAATAGTATTTTAGAATTAAATTTAAATAATATTAAAAAAATAAATTTTCAATATAATAAAACAGTGAATCGTGGTCATTACAAAGATTCTAACGCCGAGACAAAGAAAATGTTAGATAATGATATAACAGTATCTGAAGGTACATCAATTTAACACCTACGTTATGGGGATCTCTTCTTAACTATTACACTAACAATCTATAGGTGAAACAAGTACAATAAACAAGCTTCATCAATATTGTCAGAGTCAGGTCCAACAGAATCAAGAAACATATGTATTGTATGTTCATAATATTGGTGGATCTAGTTATCGGAAATCAACTGATTATAATATTCCAAATAAAATTGCATCAAAAAGGGAATATTTAAATAGTTTTGTGATTGAACATCCTTCAATATGTTTAAGAGCATTACATTCGGGATATAGTGCTTGTGGTGTTGGCCTGCACAATGCAGAATATTTCGGTCATTATTTTTGGGCTAATTGCAAATATATATCTGAGTTATCACCAGGTTACTTTACTTACTCACCCACTTACTCACTTATTCACTTACTTACTTACTTACTTACTTACATATACAGTGCATCGATTTAATCCATGGGATGTTAATACTTTTTTATTTAATATTTCAATGAAGGAAAGTATAAACAATAAATATGCAACAAAATGTGGATATAATATGCATACATGTAACCAATTCGAGCAAGAGTGCGTACGAACAAAATATAAAAATAAATTAAATATATTAGAGAGGTACTCACTCACCTAAGTAACTTACTCATTCACTCACTCACCTCCTCACTTATTCATCTCTATAGTACTTATGAATTACCAGATAGTACAAGCAAAGAATCTCATGATAAGATTGATGATGTACTTGGGATTAAAGAAAAATGTGATAATTTACTTAAAGAATATAAAGAGTTGTAGTAAAATGTTATAATACATGTGGATGTACATATGAGTGAATGAGTAACTAAGTGAAATATATTGTAACTGTGGTGTTTATATTGACAATTTGTTATACAATACGTACTTCTTTTCTATTTACATTATTTTGGTCTATTAATTGTTGGTGATGCAAGAACATTTTTCACTTTAAAACTATGCAGAAGCATTGTATTCTTCATACTCGCTTGTTCAAGATTATCACGTGCTACTTGTTCACGTTCTTCAAACACCTGGAATGCTTTAACAAACGAGCCACGCGTTCCTACGAGTATGAATGAGTAAGTAAGTAAGTAAGTAAGTAAGGGTGAGCGAGTAAGTGAGTGAACCTTGTTTAAACTGCTTCCTCCTCATCTTCCATTCTTCAAAGGAAATTGCTTCAGTATTATTCATGTCATAGACTGTATCATTATGACAGCTTTGAAGATTCTGATACTCGAGGTATAATTCCGCATCA
>JACCDO010136175.1_pt1 | contig 14138 bp, 16 predicted proteins | sample 7446101 | NCBI WGS metagenome assembly JACCDO01 (sample SAMN15323440, study PRJNA562643) | freshwater metagenome | isolation source: river surface water | place: USA:Blue River Watershed | collected 2017-08-16
ATGATAGTATTGTATACGCAGATGTGTCTTCATTCTGCTCTGCACCTTCTGATTCATCATCATCTACTGGTTTTGCTCCAATAATTCTCCATCCCTGGAAAATTGTTCGACGAGCTGATGATGTCCAAATAAAATCTGGTTCATCCTCATCGATTTTGAATTTAATAGTAATAGCATCCCCGCGAGCGGGTGACATTACTGATTGTATAGCACGGGCGCGGATAAGTTTATAAATATTATTATCCAATGGAGTCCATTCCGCCCCAGGTAACACTTCTACATCAAAGTGTGTTGGACGGATGGCTTCATGTGCTTCTTGGGCTTTGGGTTCTTCTTCCGCCGCTGCCGCTGCCTTCTTAGTTTTCTTTTTTGGCTCTGCGGCTGCTATCGCGACACCCAAATATTCTTCACCATACATTGTATTCACTAAGTTACGCGCTTCAGTAATTGCCTCTTCACAAAGTACAGCCTTATCCGTTCGCATATAGGTGATATGCCCAGCTTCATATAGACGCTGAGCAACACGCATAGTGTTCTTTGGATTACTGTGAAATAGTGATGATGCTGCCTGCTGCAATGTACTAGTAATAAGAGGTGGGGGTGGATTCTCGGTCCATGGCCGAACAGAACTATTAGAGATAGTTGCTTGACGGCTAATGGTTCCTAAATTTTCAAGATAATTTGATGCAGATTCTTCATCTTCAAGTTCGTCTGCAAGAGTAGCTGTAAGAAGTTTGCGCTCAGCCTGAACGAAAACACCTTTTACAATCCATGAAGTAGACGAAGAATAATTACTGATTTCATTTTCACGTTCAATACAAAATCTAAGTGCAGGAGTTTGACATCTCCCTGCACTCAAACCACGTGCTACGTGTTTCCATAAAAGCGGTGAAATAGTAAAACCAATCATCATATCTAACATAGCTCGTGCTTGTTGTGCATTCACCCGAGCCATATCAATGATTCGTGGATTTGCTACAGCTTTACAAACTGCTGTTTTAGTGATTTCATGGAATACTGCTCTCTTAGTTGTAGTAACTGGTAGGCGAAGGAGAACAGCTACTGAATATGCAATAGCCTCTCCTTCACGGTCATCATCTGCCGCTAAAATAACTTCTGAAGCAGATGCGGCTGCAGCTTTCAATGCCGCAATCGCTTTTGCTTTTTCTTTGATGAAAGTGAATTTTGGTTCAAAATCTCTGTCAAGACCAATAGCATCCAAGTCTTCATCTAAGGCTCTAATATGACCCATAGATGCAATTACATTATAATCCGGTCCTAAAAAACCTGCAATTTTACTGCACTTAGCTGGACTTTCAACGACTACTAATTTAACCATTATCTTTATTGAATTATTTATGGTGTTATAAATCCCTCAATTTTTAGAGACAATTTGAGAAAGTAGATAACGCCATGCACTAATACAACGGTCTTCATTATAGGCTGCATCACGAAACGCAGCTGCCCTACACACCTCATAGTCATTGTTATTAAATTTTTTACAGCGCTCTATCAAATCTTCTATTGAATTGAAGAAGATTTTACTATCAGGATAATAGTACCATTCACACATACTAGTAAAGGAGTGATCGAAGGGTCCCCCATAACCATTTATATTAAAAAAATAATTCATTTTAGTGACAGAATTTTGACTATTAGCGAGTGTTTTTGATAGAAACTCCTCAGTTGGAAGGAAGACTGGTATGCCAAGTTGAAGAAGCTCAAATGCGGTGAATTTACTAAATGCATCTGGAAGATGAATTACTCCGCGGAAGGAAGATAACTCTGAAGGATGACTGAAGTTTCCTGTAATCGCATTTATACCATGTGACTGTAGGATTTCTATCAAAGGAAGAAACTGTGTATTGTTTCCATAGTTTAATACGAAGAATGTATTTTTGGGCTCCGTTGTGGTTTTAATAGAAGTTCCTTTGAAATAGTCCTGTATTCCTTTAGAGAATGCCGCCTTAATAGTTTCATCTTCATATGGGGCTAATAAACCACCAGTAGGGGTAATAGTGTGATATGGAGTCCAGATACCAAGACGATTAGCCCAGAAACGTTCGAATTCTGTATAAGGGACGATTGATACCTTCTTACGGTTAGCGTTGGCTAATAGTTTGAAGAATTCTTCTTGGTCATCCATGCAAATAGTTAGACGATTACAAATCCAGACTATTAAATGGGGTTTTAGAGAGCTGCCAGCTTGAAGGAAGATTCGCGAAAGGGCTGCAATATCACTTGTAATAATTACATCATATGAATTGAATATATCCTTAGAATTATCCCAAATAGAGGTTGCTTCTTCTGCAGTAATTTTTCTTGCACCAGCAGTTAAATCAAGTGAGCCAAATTTAGGAATGAAGTCTACAGTATGACCAAGACGCTGCATAACATATTTTATTTCACGTACACAACCAATATGAAAACTAAGATGTAGAATCTTCATTTGGGGTCAATACTATTAGGGTGAGTGTGATAAGAGTTTAGATAGTTAATGGTGTCTAATTATTAGATATGGCAGCTGTTGGTTCAGAGAATTTGACACCCGGTGCTTTGTATGAATTAGTAGCCCGAGGTAATAAAGATACATTTTTTATTAGTTCTGATTTAGAAAATGCAGAATCGCCTTTTAATACTACTTACGGGTCAACGGAGCCACATTTAGGCGAGACACGTACAACCGTACCGACTAATGATGCGGATTTTGGTAAAATGGTTGAATTTCAGCTTGAGGTCTTTGGAGATGTATTGACGGATATGTATATTTTAATTGACCTACCATCATGGCTTCCATCATTACCGGTAGAGGTAGGTGGTACATCATTACCACCTGGGGAGGCCAATTGGCAATATCATGTAACTTCTGCAGACGATAACTCTTATGGTTGGATACGAGGAATAGGTTATTTATTATTTGAGAAGATTCAGATTTTACAGGACCTTGTATTAATACAAGAAATTAGTGGTGATAGTCTTCTTGCATTGGAAAATACACAGAGTACAAATGCACATTATTATTTGAGAGCTGCACGTGCAGGTATTCATAATGGTACTGCCCGTGAAATAGCTGCAGCGGCAACACCTGGTCGTCTTCGTGTTCGTATACCGTTCCCTGGACTACAGGGAAAATATGATGGTGGTTTACCGCTATGTGCATTAACAACACAGAATTATAGAATTCGTTTTTGGCTTCGACGTGCGGAGCATTTGTGGGAATCCGCTGTAGCAACTACAGTGGCTCCCTGGGATACTACCTTTAAGTATTCATCTATTTTTAGTGGTGCGACCTGTAATGGTCGTTCGGGGCTAGGGAAGCCAACGCTTTTATTGGAGACGCGTCAGGAATATTTAACGGAAGACCAACAGAAAGAGTTAAGGGCAACTCATATTAAAATACCGTTTATTAGGTATTATGATGAAACTTTTACAATTGGTGAGCAGGATTATGTTGGATTGGACAGTGGAGGAACAGTAGTTATACAGCGTCGAATGGAAGGTCGTCATCCAATGGAGCGTCTATTATTTTATTTTCGTTCAAAACAATGGTTCTCTAATGGTCAGCTCTGGAAAATTGGAGGCACAGACTTTTATAATAGTGTAGGGTTTCTTGTTGCAGGGACTGATAGGGAATATGATTGGTCATCGTCTGTATTGCACACTATTAATGGTCTAGTAAAGGATGAACGTTTTATGTCATTGCGGGACCAAAGTGAATTGCGATGGTCGATACCTGAAGGTGTGGGACCTAATCGTCAACCGACTGGTACAGTGAATTTTACGACAGCTTCACGTCCCACGCTAGTGGTGGATTTAAAAAATGTTGCAGCTGACCCATGTGATAATCAGAGAACGACGTTTCTACAGATAGTTGGAGAAGCTTGGGGTACTTATGAAATTAAGGATGGGAAAGGGCGTTTAATGTTTTTGGATTAGATTAAAGAATAATTGATTTAATATTTATAGATTGCCTATAATAGATGGATATTGAAAATACTACTACTGGTGACGTTGAGGCTCCAGCTGCAATAACATGTTTTGTGTGTGATGGCCAAATCTATATGACTAGATTAGGTCATGCTCAATTACCATGTGGTCATATGTGTCATTTGCGATGTGTGACGGCTGGAATACATAACTTTTATGAGGATGATTTGCAAATGCGATGTAAAGGATGTTATTTAAATAATACTAAAACTGAAATTCCTCCATCAGGTACAAGTGTTGATGATGCACATGATTTGATACAAAATAAAATTCATGAAAAGAAACAACAAAATGTAATTAGTGAGATATCTATTAACAATTTAATTGATTTTGAGATAGAAGATATTAAGGAATATTGTAAATTAACCAAACAATGTTTAAAACAGGAAAAGATAGTAAATAAAATAACTAATTCTATGGTTAAAGATTTTAAAAAGGAGGTAGAGCCAATTGTGTATTCAATTAATAAAATATATAGAAAATATTATTTGAAACTAAGAAAATTAGAATCTAATAAATTATTTATTCGTATGGCAAGAAAACATCGTGATTTATTTGACAGAATGCATGAAATTTCAGCAAAATATTCAGAAACTTTTAATACACGTATTGATACTGATAAACTTATAAAATTGGTTGAAAAAAACCATACTGGTTATTTCAGTAGTTATTTAATACATATTAATAGTTTTAAATATAAATTTAGATTGGATAAGATGCTTTATAACACTAAAGGTGTTTTTAAGCAATAATGATTATGTTTATTTTGCTGTAGGTAGAACTCCTACTAGATTATGTAATGATGGTAGCACTGATGGTAGCACTGGCGCTGTCGCTGTCGCTGTCGCTGTCGCTGTCGCTGTCGCTGTTGCTGGTACTGGTACTGGCACTGTCGCTGCTGGTGTTTTTGTTTTTTGAATCTCTGCAATCTTATTTTGAATGCGATTACGTTCCTCTGAACGCATACTTGATTCTGATTCAGTAAAGAATGACCAATCAGCCATTCGCCATTGTGGAACAGCACATTTATAATGGTAACTAATATCCATTAATTCTTTTGCGCAATAATCACGGATTGCTTCTAGTTCTTTCAAATAGTTAGGCCACAGTTCATCATAGATATTCATATTGCCATTAGTATATTTATCTCTTGCTTCAACGTCAAATCTGCGGAAAATTTCTGCACCGACGTTATTAAATGTATCAAGAACTTCGCGAATGACACGATGGCGTTCGCGACGTTTTTCATGATTAATAAGGTTTGTTTCAACTTCTTCTTTAGAAATCTCTTTCAGAAGGTATCGCACACGTAGATTTTGATTATCAACTTCAGTGACGTGTGCATTATAGCGTGGCGCTTCAATATCAATACAATGAGAGATTGCTCTATAAATATTGTCAAGATGCACCTTATAGTCTTTGTTTTTCATATTACGGAATGAGTTAGCGTGTGGCATTCCTCCGCATAAAATATCACCAACTGCGCGTCCAGGAGCTTGTCCATTTTCGCGCATGTAAGCGAAGTAGTGGGGATTATGAATATAACCACCACTGATTACTTTACCTGTATTCCAGTCAAATGGAGTTTTACAGGATGTACAGAACATTTGGCTACAGCCTTCAGTTCTGAAAATGCCCTCACCACATTTAGGGCACATTTTTGTATCTTTTGCGATTAGTTTAGCAGTTGCAAGGTCATCTTCCTTACAAGTATGTGGTTTATCACGTTCTTGACCCTTGATAATTAGACAATCAGGGCATGTATAGTTTTCACATATACCACATTTCCATGCGGTACTGAGGAAACCATTACAACCAGTATGAGTACATTTGCGTACAAATGCCTTTTTCTCTGTTGTAGTGGCGCCACCAGCAGCAGTTGCAGTGGCACCGGGTTCACGACCAGATTGGAGCAATCCAATGGCCCTGTAAATAGTAACTTTCTTAGCTTCGATTTCATCAATTTGTTTCTGTAGTTTTTGTTGTTCAGCAACCAAAGGATTAATTTCAGTAGTAATCATTCTTTTTGCCCTAATAGTTCGCTCAGCAACAATCTGAGCTTCGGGTAAATATGCTTCTTCACGGCGCCACAAAATCTGTTTACGATGCTCTGCAAAATCAGTATTAATAAAAGTCTTTGTAACATTTTGCAGAAGGAATGAAGTATTCCATCCAGTATTGCAATTCATACAATGAGGGTCATTAATAATATTCTTCAAATATGTCTGAATGCATGGTTTACAGGCAGCATAATTACATTTAGGACAAACAATTTTTTTGCGTGCAACTGTAGTAAATGTATCATAACATACACCACAGTTTTCTTCTTCGGCTGTAGTATTTGTATTAGAATTAACTGCAGACATTTATAAGTTCGTGTAATACTTTAAGATAAGCATAAAATTATCAATTTTTTGAAGAACGTTTAAGGGTTCGTCTATGTGCTCTACCTGCTCCTGTAATAAAATATTTGGAATCACATGGATAAGTCTTCCGTGAATCTTCAATGACTTTTAAGATAGCAGGATGCGTAGAAAGAGAATCATGAACAAACACAGATTCTAATCGTCTTCTTGTCTTTGCCTTCGCTGCTACTGTTTGTCGTTTTGATTGTTGACCAATACAAATAAAATCTAATGGTGCTTGGTATTCACTTACCAATACAATATTCTTCTTCGACATCTTCCTCACCCAATCCCAAAATTCATCCGAATTAAATTCATTTCTATATCCTTCTGTTGCTTCATATGGAGGGTCACAATAAATCAATGCATCTTCTGTATTTCGACTATTATAGATTGTATAGGAACCTTGTTTAATATTTGCTTTCTGGAATACTTCATTAGCATGTAATCTTTCATAATAGCGTTTTCTTTCGGAAGGATAATCACGCTCTTTTGAACCTACATAACCAGCGAAGAACTTACCGTTATAACTGTAAGTGAAGGCAGCATATGCGGCTCTCAAAGGGTCACTTGACGGGTCAGCTCTTAGCTTCTTATATTCTTCTTCGCTAATTGAAGGATGTTCTTTTGAAGAAGTTTGAATATGTTTTAATAGAACTATTAATAAATCATTACTATCACTAATTGTGTATGAAGATTTACTCTTTACTCTTCGAAGTATATGACAATAGCCACAAAATGGTTCTATATAGGACATTCCATCAAAAACTTCATTATTTAGTATTTTAATAATATGATTAGCACCTGTTGCTTTGCCTCCGAGGTATGCCATCTCTTCCTTTTAATTGTATAGAAATTCCGGCTGGCATGGGTCCAATTGTTTATTATATAGTACCATGGTGAGATAGGAATGAGTTTTACTGAAGCAGGTAGATTAACAGCTCTACAGCAAACTATTAGAGCGTGTACAGTGAATGATGCAATAGAGAAAATTAGATGTAGTCGAAAGGACCCATATGGGAATAGTAGTGCGGCTGGTTATGGTAATAGTGAATCCGGTAGGTTATCTGCTGCTTTGGCAAATTCTAATTGTTGTGTTGTGGCTCCTGTGGTGACTTCAGGGACTAATTGCACAACATGTATGGACATGGGCACAGGCCCCCCTAGAACGGTACAGGCTGAATCACAATATATTAAGAAAGTTGCTGCAGCGGCTGTAGCATGTGGACCTTCAGGGATAGGTCCTTATGTATTACCTACTACTGGTCAAATCCAGCGCATATCTGCTGGAGGTATATCGGAGAGTGTTCGAATCAGACGATTACAAGACGAAGTCGAATACATTGATTATACTATTAATCCTAATGCGAGATTCCTGCCATACCAACGTTTCTTCCCTACCCCTTGTCCCCCGGCTCCAGTTGCTAATAATCAACCATTAACACAACCCCGTTTCCCTTGTGCACCAAATGTTGTTGGATTTACTTAGAACCATACATAAGATTTTTTTGTAAACTGTTAGAATAGAAAGAAATGAGTGTTGCTAATTATGATGCTTCGGATGTTACACGTTTCCGTAAGGCTCGTGCTTTATATGCATTTAAAACTGCTAATGCAACTGCTGTTACATTAGGGCAGTCTGTATTACCTGAACAGGGTCCCCCTCCTCTCAATAGTGTGAGAATTGATACTCGTCTTGGTGCTGGTGTAGTGTATCGTGATGGATGTGCAATAAAGGCTGGTTGCAATACTACTTGTACCGGCACTGTTACTAACTGTCAGGGTGCACCAGCTTCTACTGGTGGTGTTTAAAAACTATTAGGGTGGTAAGTTAGTTATATTAAATATTATGATGCTAATAGTATTATAATATTTAATAAATAGTTGAAAATAAAGAAAATAAATATATAATAGGAATGGTATCTGCGTTTTTAAGGTCAAGGACGCGTCGAAGTCGTCGTACTCGACGTCCAGGGAGTAGGACAGTTAGGTCGAGGATGCCGATAGGAGTTAATTACGAAGGTGGGAAAATAATAAAGCATGTTATGCGTTATGAAGGTTGTTTAGCATATGCTAATTGTCAATTTGTGATGGAGGCGCCTTATAATATTTTACCTCGTATAGCTGTGGAGCCAATACATGCAGGTGGTCGTTCAGAGTTGCAACTTGATGGATATAATGAGGGTAAAATTATGGACCAATTAGGGCGTGTATTTAAGCATATAAGGGATGTATTTCAAAATGTAAAGGTAGTAATACAAGTTACACGTAGTAAAGCTGCGGCCAATCAGACTTTTAAGGCTTTGATTCTACCTGTACTTAAAGCCGAGGGCATTGACAATTATCAATTGGTGACAGGTTATAAAGAGAAAGATTATTTCAAACCATCAGGGCGTGAGCGTTTTGTTTTTGTGAATTTTGGTCTCTTTTCTGATATAACTGAAACGTCTTCCCTAAAAGTGGGTGATTTATGTAATCCTATTACTACTTATAATATTGTAGGATACAATCATGAAATTGGTTTCACTTATACAGACAGACTTTTATTAAATGATAATAAGAATATACTTTTACGAATGCCATTTGCCAAGAAAATTACTCTTTTTGGTCTTGATGATTCTATGCCACCCTTTGTACCTGACATGTATAGTGAAAGAAATGTTCATATTTTAATTGACCGCGTTAGGGCTGGTTTTGAAAATTCTTATCGTTTTGGTACTCCTATGTAAAATAAAATTTGAATAAGAGACGCTATATTAATATATAATTAACAATCATACAATTATGCAACATTACAAGCAACATCAACAAGTTAAGACCTATGTTAAGGTAAAACCAATTGAAAAGAAATTCAATGTATTCGCCATCGTATTAGATGATGAATACGCTGAAATATTTGCGGATGAATTCAACAATACTGTAACATGGTTAGAAACCATTATATATAATACAAAACGAACAATTATGGGAAGCATAGATTTTACAAGATATTGTATTAATTCTTCCATTATTAATGGACGTATATTGTACAATTCATTTGATAAAATTAAAGATGATTTTATCCAATCACTGCTTTTAGAGAAAGAGCAAATTGATAAAATTAAAGATGATACAAGACCACCTGAGTTCACGCCATTATTTTCATATGGCTCCCCTGGCTCTACTAGTCGCTATACACTTAAAGGAGATTATGAAAACCCAAGCATTGTTGAAAACGAAATTAAAAAAAAATATGATAATATAATGATGTGCATTGCAACTGATAATAAAATCGAAATAATTAATGCAATAAATGAGTTTCTATTGGAAGATTGCTCACCAGCATGGATGAACCATATTCGTTTCATTTCATATAACGAATCAACAGAATATTTTAAGAAAAAAAGTACAGTTATGACATTGGTCTATAAATACTGTTACTAAGAGCTTTTGCGACATATTACATTTTTAATTTGTATTGTTTCTATTTCCAAAGAATAAATGTTGATAATTAATAACACCATTAAGAGATACACCACCAATAATTATTATCATATATATTATAAAGAATAAATATATTGTAGTCCAGTAAAGTCCTGAATTATCTCGTTCAAATTGTTCTACTCTCATTGTTTTTTTGATTATTTATACTATATAAATTCTATGTAATTTATATCAATTTTAGTTACGTCTATGAGTGTGGCGATTACGAAGACGACGTCCAGCGTTTTGATTATAAAAATATCTATGATTTCCAAATGTTTGTCGTCTTAGACCTATAAAACCTAAACCATTATATGGAATTTGTACATTTCCAACTGCTCTACGAGTTAATCTGCCTTTAGCAGACATATTAGCTGGCTCACGTAATTTAGCCCTAATTGTATTTTTCTTATTTGATGGTATATTACGTTTGGGTCTACCAGTATTGTATGGATGTTTACTTGTAAGGTTGACTAGGGGTCCCTCCTTTAATACAGCTTTCCAACGCTCTGCTATTTTTTTTGCACGTCTAGCGTATTCATTTTCTGGTGTGTTCAATTTAAATACTGATTGTGCTCTTTGTCTTACCCCCGACTCAGTTGATAATGGACTGATAAAATTATTATTATGTGTTAATTGATTGTCATTAGAATTACTATTATTGGGAATGTTAATTGTTGGTTTGAGATTGTTCATATTCTACTTATAGATATCATAATATAATAAAGTAAGACATTGTAATGGACCCGGGAAGAATTGCGATTCTAACGCTAGTAATTGGGGCGGATTATAAACGTGATTTAGCGGATTGTTTAGAGTCGAAGCGTAAATACGCAGCGAGACATGGATATACATATTTTGAAGGCGGAGATGAATTCTGGGACCGCCATAGACCAATTGCATGGTCAAAGGTTCGATTTTGGCAGGAGATTCTTAAGACTCATAAGGGAAAATTCGACTATTTTTGGATATCTGATGCAGATGTATTAATAACTAATTTTAACATTCGACTAGAAGACCATGTATTACCATTAATGCCTGTGACTACTGATATTATGTGGAATTATGATGCATGTCATAATCTTAATAGTGGTAATATGATATTTAGACCAACAGAGTGGGTTAATAAATTCCTGGAACAATTATGGAATTGGACGGAGGATATTTATCATATTTGGTATGAGAATTATGCAATGATTCGTCTTTATGAAACTGACTCTGAAGCGAATAAGAAGATATTTACTAATCGTCAACATGAAGTATTTAATGCATATTTGGGAGGAAGGAAGGGTGAGCGTTTATGGACTCCTGGTGACCTACTTGTTCATTTTGCAGGTGTTTATGATGGAAAACGTATCAAGGGACTAGTAGAGGAGATAGCAGGGGGCTCTGTACCGCGTATTAAATGGTTCACAGAAGAGTAAAAAAATGAAATTTCTTTAAGCTCACACATGACTATTAGAAGTATTATAGTATGCCCAAGAATAAATTTAATACAGCTCAATCTATTGATGTACAACGTATATTAGATATTTACAAGTACGTGGTTGAAAATAAAGATAATCCTGATTTGGGATGGAATGATTGTATTAAAATCTTTAAAAGTATTCCCATGAAAAATATGCCAGGTAAAATTAGAAAACTTCATACAGAAGCTCTTGAATGTATTGAGGCTCTATATCATAAGCGCAAAATAGAATCTGAATCATGTATTCTTGAAAGAGCATCTAGGATTGCAGTAAAGGACTAAAATTTGAATTAATTATAATTTTTTTCTGTATGGCAACAAATAACATAATTAAATACTAAATGACCACTCTACAAATAAAACAACTTGATTGCTTCATTGAAAGTAATTTCAGTAATTTACCTTTATGGTCGTATGATGATGAATGTATTTATATCATAATAGTGACTGTTATAGGTGATGATGGTTCTAATAATAGAATTCTTAAAATTGGCCAGGCACCTAAGGGTATGATGGCACGATGCCAAGGTTTACGTAAATGGTTTATTGACCATGAAATCTTTGAAATTAATATTATAGCTATTATTAAACCAGAGGACGGTTTATTGCGCATTGAAAAAAACATTCATACTGAATTACGTAAATTGAATATGAATGTTCATCTTAAAAGTCATTTTGAATCACGAGGTTCACAAGAAACATATGCATTTAATCCTACAGTTTTATTTACTCTCTGTAAATTAATTAGAGTATTTACAAATACGTGTTGGATGAATGAAAGTATGAAAAAATTTAATATGAGCTGCTTTTAAATATAATAATATCAAAATCCTACTAAACATGTAGTTTGACTATTTATTATTGGCTCTCCTACTAACATCTCTATATCATCACTATTTTCTTTTAAAAGTGTATAACTAATCACTCTATCTTCTGAATATATTGTCTCCATTTTTATAGAGCCTGATTGATAATATTCTACTCCACGACCGTTTTTCTTATTTTTAAAATATGAAATTTGTCTACAAATTGTACCATTTTCATAATACTCTATACATTCTCCTTCCATTTTATTGTCTATGAAAAGACATCTCTTCTTTATCCGTCCTGTTAAATAATAAGCAAGACACTCACCATGTAGTAGGTCATAATAATAATTTTCAATAAATTTAATTATACCTGTAGAATAATATTCCATTAATTTACAGTGAAGTTTTCCAAATATGTATCTCATTTTTGTTTGTATTCCTCCAGTTGGATAATATGCTATCCATTCTCCATGTTGTTTACCATTAATATATGAACCAACTGAAATTAAATTTCCAACTCTATCATAATGTTTAGATGGACCATGTCTTAGATTAAGCGAATATGTTATTTCTGCCTCTATTTTACCATCTTCATAATAATAGTATCCAATACCATCGCGGAAATTATTATGAAATCTAAATTCTGTTTTTTTGTTGCCATTTGGATAATTTGTTGTCTTAATCTCTGAGCGAGGCTCCGCAGCTGCATTTTGTTGCTGACTAGCAGAATTAAATCCATAATCTGATTTACTTGTCATTGTTGACATTTCTTGAGATTTTCTATGTTATTATTATAATTCAATACACTTATATATTTAAGTCAATTTTTATTATTTAAATCATACTAATTTAGTTTGGAGTTTTAAAATTGAATTTTTATTACTAAAAAAATTAATCCAAACAGAATGTCAGAAACACAGACTGCAGCTATTAATTTAATTGTTGCTATAGCAGCTAATCTAAATCGAGATGAACAAAAGAAATTTGTTCTTGAAATATTTAGTAAAGTATTACAAACACGACCTGAATTATCAGAAGATATTAAGACTGATATTACAATAAATAATGTTTTAAATAAAGAACCTGTATCTCACCAAGTAAATATTACTAATACCGCAGTTGTTCGTGTACCTATTGATGGTCATCATAAAACAATTAAGAAGACTATTAGGGATGAGGTTATTAAACGAAATTCTAGTCTAAGCAAAGAAAGTATTGATAATAAAGTTAATACTTTATATGATAAATATTATAATGAAAAACGGAGGACAGGGAAATTAATGACTATAGATGAATTATTTGGTACTCCTGTTCCTGCTCCTGCTCCTGTTACAGTTCCTATTGTTGTTGAACCTGATGATGATACTAGTTCAACATCAACTACAAGTAGTGAAAATAATACGCTTGCAATTTATATTCCAAAAGGACAAATTGTAGAACAACCAAAGATTGCCCCTGTTATTACAAAGCCTAAAAAAAACTTATCACCAGCATTTAAAACTGCATCTTGGAATTATTGGTTTGAAGGTTTATCTGAAGTAAAATGTCCATGTTGTAATAAAATAACAATTAAAAGGGATGAATCTACTAATTGGCATGCTAGTCATATTATATCTAGAGCTAATGGTGGACCAGATGAAGTTAATAATGTTATTCCAACATGTTCAAAATGTAATTTAACTATGGGTCGTACAAATATGGATGTTTATATGAAAGAAAGATTAAATCGTTCACTAGATGTAACAATTAAACATCTTAGAATTAAATAAAAAAAATAAATTTGATTATTTTTATTTATATTAATTTGTAATAATAGTATTATAAAATGTCGCAGGCAAATTTTGATACAAGAAACGCACCGACCCTTGAAGAGGGTGAACAAATGGTAATAAAGGCACTTGATGATTTCATTGCCTACATGCGTGCTGACGAAACCGTTAAGGTGACAGACATGTTGATTCAGGTAACTGACTCTAAGTCCGAACAAAGTTCTGATTCAGCAGAAAA
>JACCDO011783455.1_pt1 | contig 14135 bp, 13 predicted proteins | sample 7446101 | NCBI WGS metagenome assembly JACCDO01 (sample SAMN15323440, study PRJNA562643) | freshwater metagenome | isolation source: river surface water | place: USA:Blue River Watershed | collected 2017-08-16
GGCATGTTAGATCCAAGTATTCTCGGGTATAAGGGTGCGAGTGCTCACCAAATGAGTGCGAGCTCTGACGACCATGAGTTTTGCCATCCAGAGGAGCATGAGAAAATGATGAAGCAACATCAAAAAATGCATGGCAGCATGACTCCTGAGCAAATGAAGCAAATGCCGATGAATAATTCAGGTCGTAACCATTAATTTAGGGAATAGAGAGTATTAAATTTAAGCCGCCCGCGGGCGGTTTTTTTATTAGTACAGAGATGAAAGAGGTAACAGTTACCCAATATTTTGATTTTGAAGTTTTTATATCAAGTGTGGCAGACGAGATGGGCTGTACATAATTTCATTTTGATTCGCGCAAAGTGCTATGGAAGATTGGCTGATGATACGATAGCGTTATTAAGTTACTAATCCATAGGACCATATTATGAAAATAATTCATTCCCCATTGATTGCTCTAGCAACAGGCCTTGTACTAACGGCCTGCGCTCAACAAACGGAATTAATTCCCACCAAAGGGCAATCTACTGAACGCTATAACCACGATCGTGCAGCTTGCATCAAAGAATCCAATACATACTACGGCAACAGTGGCGGAGCCCCTTCAGAGTCCGATGTATTTTTGGAATGTATGAAGTCAAAAGGCTATCAAATTAAGCAAAAGTTCTAACCTGAATATAAAAGCCCCAAGATTACTCATGGGGCTTTTATAGAAAATAAAATTCAGCCCATTTGAATTGGGCTACTACCAGTCTATTTGTTTTCCTTTTAACCAGCGCCACCATCCAATCATTTGCCAGTAGGCATCTCTTTGGCGATAGCCAATGGACTTAATTAAGCCTATTGCACCAAGTCTTAGAATTTGTTTTAGCGAATTAAAACTGCTGATGTAGTTATCGTTTGTTGCTATTGCATACCACGAATAAAAATCAGTGATCACATAAATTAATAAGCCATAAATGAAAAAAGAAGGGTATGAGAGCAGTCCTGGAGCAATGCATAGCCGTTGGTGAGATTTTCATAGCTGGCGCCAAACTCAACATAGGGCTTAGAGTCAAAAATTGCTGGGCGCTCTATTGGAATCGAGGGCGCATTTTCTATTTGTGCAGATGCCGACTGGATCAGCGCTGAATAAAGGAAGAGCAAAAGGAGTAAAATTTCACCAGACAATATTCTAATAATTGGAACTATTTTCAGAATAGGAGAATATGCTGAATTAAACAAGGCTTGTTGAGTGTACTTAGTGAGTTTAATTAGGCATCCTATTTGTATAGATATATTTGACAAGTTCGCACCAAGCTAGCCCTAATACCCCAGATAGAAGGATGACAGCAAACCCTTCCATTGGGATTTTGGCAAATTGGAACCGTTCTCGTAAAAATGGAACAAATACGAGAATAAGGAAGGTAGTGCAAGTAATCCCAATAATCCAGTACTGAGCTGGATTTGGTTTTGCTAGGATTTGTACGAAATTGAGGCGGCTTGATCTGCTAACAATAATTAATAGCAAATTTCCCAGCGCAAGACTGCCAAACGCAATAGTGGAGGCTATTTTCTGTGAATAGTCCATTCTTAATAATCCCAAATACAGCGCCAAAACAATGGCCATCAACCCCAGTCCTTGCAATATGGCGATGGAAGTATTTTGAACGCTTAATAATTTCTCAGAAATTTTCCTTGGTTGCCGATGCATCAGATCGCTTTCTGGATTCTCCATTTCAAAGACGATGGCGCAGGCAGGATCAATAATCATCTCTAGAAAAAGTATGTGTATGGGGCTCAGTATAGGTGACTTGCCAAGCAATAAAGGAATGAATACTGCTCCTGCAATCGGTATGTGTACCGCAATGACATAAACGATCGCTTTATGCAAATTATCATAAATTTGCCTGCCTTGTTTTATGGCATTGACTATAGAAGAAAAATCATCATTGAGTAATACCAATGAAGATGCCTCCCTGGCTACATCAGTTCCTCTTTGACCCATCGCAATGCCTACATTAGCTGCTTTTAATGCTGGAGCATCATTGACCCCATCTCCTGTCATCGCGACGATATTCCGATTTGCTTGTAATGCCCGCACTAGTCGAAGTTTTTGTTCTGGCTTGATACGAACAAATACGCTAACATTCTTTACGGACTGCTGCAGTTCAAGATCGCTAAGTAGATTTATTTCAGGTCCGGAGAGAGATTGCTTGCAATCGATCCCTGCTTGTTCTGCGATTGCTTTAGCAGTCTTAGCATGATCACCGGTAATCATAATGACTTGAATACCAGCGTCTTGGCATTGTTTTATTGCTTCTGGAACCTCGGGCCGTAGGGGATCCTTCAACCCCACAAGCCCAAGCCACTCAAATTTAAATTGACTTGGTGTACTTGGCCATTCTTCTTGATGTTTTGTATGGTTTGTTTTTGCAACCCCTAAAATTCTTAAACCAGTTGCTGCCATTTGGATAATTTGTTGCTCAATGATCTCTTGTTGAGGTGCGCTCAATGTACAAAGACCCATGACTGTCTCTGGCGAACCTTTTATTGCCACAATGAAATTGGTATCTGAACTTAATGTTTGCCAAATATGGGCCATCGCAGGAAATGTGGGACTTAATCCATACTCATGAACTAAGGTGTAATTCTCAAAGGAAGCCCGATCTTCTGGATTGAGTTTTCCCTGCATTTCATGAAATGCTTTTTCCATTGGGTCAAATGGATTGATTTCACTGGCTAGAACGGCATAATTTAGTAGATCCTTGTGCGCGTTAGATGGTGGGATGGATGCTTTTTGAAGTTGAATAATTTGATCTAAGGTAGCCAAACTTTCTAAAGACATCTTATTTAGTGTCAATGTCCCAGTTTTATCAACGCATAGGGTGTTAATGCTGCCAAGGGTTTCTATCACTGGAGCATGTCGCGTTAATACTTGTTGACGGGATATGCGCCAAACCCCAAGCGCCATAAAGACGGTCAGAATGACGGTAAATTCTTCTGGCAATAATGCCATAGTGAGGCTGATTCCTGTTAGGGCCCCCTTTAACCAGTCTTGATAAACAAAGCCATACGCAATAAAAACTGCCAATGAAAGTAACACGCCAAAGATGGCGAAACGTTTAATGAGAATTTGAGTGTCGATTTGAAGCGGGCTTTGAGTTTTATTAACCTGTTCAAGGCTTTTCCCAATTTTCCCAATTTCAGTATGTATGCCAATTGCCGTAACCATCGCGATTCCTGAGCCCCTAACTATCAAAGTACCGGAATGAACTATTTGTTCGGCGCGCATTTCAATTGGCTCGGACTCCCCAGTCAATAATGACTCATCTAACAAGAGATCATGACTCTCTAAGATTTTGGCATCAGCTGCGATGCGATCACCTTCTTCTAATATCAATAGGTCGCCTACAACCACTTCTCGCCCAGAAATCCTTTTTGAAGTACCATCGCGCATCACTAAAGCGCGTGGACTTGATAAGTCTTTTAGAGCCTCTATTGCGCGTTCACTTTTACGAGACTGGTAGATGGTAATGCCAATAGACAGTAAGATAAAACACAATAGAAGCAGGGCATCATCAAGACTGCCAATCAGTAGATAAATGAAGCTTGCAACGATTAACAGGGCAAACATTGGCTCAGCAATAACCTGAGCCAATGTTTTTAGAAACGTCTTTTGGTCTTTTAGAGGGAGCTCGTTAAAGCCATATCGCTCATGCTGCCTCTTTGCTTCATCTTCTGTAAGGCCATTTGCAGGGGTAAGCATCAATTAAGGTCTGCTGAAAAGCTGTTTTATGAAATAAAAAATAAACCCATAAAATGCGCCAATCAAAAAGGTAATTCCAAGCAGGCCTACAGCAAGGGTAAGGTTAAAAGGCTGCACCTCAAATGGTGAGCTCAACATGTGAAGCTTAAAAATAAAATCTAGCAAGGGTTGTGCAATACCCAAAGCCACTAATATTACCCAGCAAAAATGCAGGCTAGAGAGACAGAGCCCACCAATGAGGGTTGTGCGGAAAATATTCATACTGACCCCTTTCAGATTTATCCTACGCCTGTTTGAATGCATTGTCACTTAGATAAAAGCTTGACTATCTGATCGGGATATAAGCCGATATTGAATGAAATATTTATATTTATTCGATTCGGTCTTGAAATCACAGCTTGATAATTTCTAAAGCATTTTTAAAGTGTGGATTTTGGGCTGTAGCAAGCCATTCGAAGGCAAGCATTTCTACGGATGCAGGCGTCGCGCCCGCTTTAGTGAGCCTTTGAACGGCAATCTCTTTATCCTGTATTTTGCGAGTACCGATTGCGTCAATTAATAGCGTGATTTGGTAGCCGTGCTTGATTAAGCTCAATGCTGTTTGCATTACACATACATGGGCTTCACAGCCACTGATGGCTAAATGACGAACTCCTTTAGGAAGTTTGTTAATTAATCCGTCTTGGCAGCCGTCAAAGTGCACTTTATGAAAAGTACGATCGCAAAACTCTGAAATATCTGGAGCGTTATGTCCCAAGCTGCGAGGACTTTGCTCGGTTCCGATAATGGGCACCTTAAGCAACTTGGCGATTTTTGCAATTCTGATACATTGATTTAGAACCTCATTGCCTTGATGGATAGATGGCATTAATCGATCTTGAAGATCAATCAAAATGAGGGCTGAATTGTCAGGGGTAACTTGCATTGCCTACGTTCCGTTAGAGATTAAGTTCAAGCACTTTAAAGTCGCCTGTATTAGGGCTTACATTAATATGAAATCCTAGCTCTTTAACCATTTTGAGCATTTTTCTATTGTTGTTTAATATATAACCGATCATCTTTTTTAGTCCCATCTTCTGTGCGTAGCTAATAAGATGATTCATCAAATGCATGCCAACACCATGTGAAGCATAATCATCCCTAACACTTATTGAAAACTCACATATTGGTTCAAATTCTTTTGCAATGTATCTTGCGATACCAATAATTGTTTGGCTATCGCCCTGAGCAACAACTGCTACAAGCGCCATTTCTTTTTTGTAATCTAGCTCTAAGACATCTTCTAAAAAATCATCAGGTAATTTTGAGATAGCATGAGCAAATCTAAAATAACGATTTTCTGGCGAAAGATGATTGAATAGTTCTATCAAACTTTCCTTATCATTTTTATCAATTGGTCGGATGTAATACGAAAATCCATCATTTATTGCATGAATAGATTCGGTGTGGGAGTCATTCTTCATCGCTCTTGCCATTTCCTCGAAAGTGACAATCATCGAGATTATTTTGATTCTTATGAAGAGAGTCAATAACAAGCAGTAATATCGAGATAATTAAAAATATGCCAGCCACGATATATGCGGCTGATGGAGATTCATAGGTTTCAGGCCAATTAGCGTAAAACTGAGCAAAGGCAATCGTTGCTACAGACGCAAGCACTACAGCGGCTAAACGCTTTTTCATGCAATCCCCCACATATTGGATTGAAATCGTTTGGGCTTTCTTGTTATTTTATCTGTTAGGTAACCAATCTTAAGCAGTTTCTGCTGGCTGCATGTGTAGGGCTGCCTGAGGTAGCGCTTTCGTATCGTTAAAGCCTTAAGAGGTAATATGTCACCCGAGTGTCGCTCACATATGGCGGTTGGGGTCAGATGTGCTTTGTTGCGCCGAAACTTCGTTTTCGAACTCGCAATCAGTAGATTATGAGATCTCCAGCTGTGCTAAAAACATGAAAGAAGACTTTAATGCCGGATTTTCGGGTAAATCAATAAAAACATGTTTTAGACAGGGCTGTAGCAGGGATTCAAGGAATTCTTGAATAAAGTATTGATATAGTGTGTTTATTCAATTCCTGTAACAATAGGAGACCAAAGTGATTTTTAAAAAAATTCTGATCGGAATATTTTCTACCTCAATTGCGATGTCTTTGGTCTTTGCGCAGAGTGCTTTAGCTGCAGCTGGTAAAAAACCAAACATTGTCTATATATTGGTGGATAACACTGGTTGGGGCACGTTTGGCGTATATGGCGGAACAGTTGCCACTCCAAATATTGATAAGCTAGCCAGCCAGGGTGTGCGGTTTAATAATTACAACGTTGAAGTTCAGTGCACACCATCGCGCTCTGCCATTATGACTGGTCGTCATCCAGTTCGTTCTGGAACTTACACCGTACCATGGCCTGGTCAAGGAAAGGCTGGAATGGCTCCATGGGAATACACTATTGCAGAAATGCTATCTGATTCAGGTTATGCCACTGCTCTCTATGGCAAGTGGCATCTTGGTGATACGCAAGGGCGTATGCCAAATGATCAAGGTTTCGATGAGTGGTGGGGCATTCCAAATACCTGGGATGAGGCTGGATATACACAGTGGCCACTATTTAAAGAGAGCGGTGTGCCAACTCCCATGGTTTGGGAAGGTAAGAAAGGTCAAAAGTCTAAGCCAGTAATGCCACTGGATCTGAAGTTGCGCCCGATCATCGATGAGAAATACATCGTACCTAAGACAGTAGACTTTATTAAGCGTAATGCAGCAGCTGATAAACCGTTCTTTGTTTATATGGGTTATTCAGAAATGCACGAGCCTCCCATGGCTAATCCAAATTTTGCTGGTAAGTCTACTGCTCGAGGTGGCTTATTTGCAGATCTAGTTGCTGAGATGGATTATCGCGTTGGTCAAGTGATGGATGCAGTGAAAGAAGCTGGTATAGAAGACAATACCATCTTTATTTTTAGTAGCGACAATGCGGGAGGTGGCGCAAGTCCACAGATTGGCGGGGCAACGAATGGACCATTTCGTGGTGATTTTTTCAACACACCATTTGAGGGAAGCATGAGAGTGCCTGCGATGATTCGTTGGCCAGGACATGTTCCTTCGGGTGTTGTGACTGAGCAAATGTTTGCTGCAGTTGATTGGATGCCAACTATTGCAGGCATGGTTGGTTCGTCCAATTTAGTGCCAAAAGATCGACCCATTGATGGCGTTGATGCTTCAGACTTTATGTTGGGTAAAAATAAATCTACAGGGCGCGATCTATATCCATTCTTTGGCATTGATGGAGAGCTTATGTCGATTAAGTGGAAGACATACAAAACTATCTTCCGGTACGCGCAATCCCCAGTTTCTATTCAGCAGCCATATGTGAAGCCGCAGATCCCAATGATTTACGATCTCAGTAGCGATCCGCATGAAGATAACAATCTCATGTATACAGATCTGACTTTGGGTTGGGTTTACGCTCCAAGTTTTAAGTGGATTGAAGGCTTTGAGGCAAGCGTCAAAAAGTATCCCAATATCAAAGTTGGTGAAGATTTCAAAGGTTATTCAAATAAGTAGGGTGCCTAAAAAATAATGGAGACTAAGATGTTTGTAAAACGATTACTCGTTGGGGTTTTGTCTATTTCGATGGCTGCACCTACTGTATATGCGCAGTCAGTCGCAGCCCCAAACAAAAAGAAACCTAACGTTGTTTTTATTCTTGCGGATAACGTAGGTTATGGAGATATGGGGCCCTATGGTGGCGGTGAGTTACGTGGTGCGCCGACGCCACGTACAGATGAACTAGCAAAGAGTTCTCTCCGTCTAACTCAATATCTTGTAGAGCCGGGTTGCACCCCATCGCGAGCTGCTTTAATGACAGGGCAGTACTCGATACGTAATGGCTTATCACTTATTGCTGAGCCGGGTACCCCTAGTACCCTGCCAGCTAAGGCCTACACAATGGGCCAGTTGTTCAAGGATGCAGGGTATGCAACCGCTATCTTTGGTAAGTGGCATTTAGGTAGTGCGCCAAAAAGTTTGCCTGGTGCGCACGGTTTTGATCAGTACTATGGCATTCCACCTGGCGTTTCTTGGGACTCGGCCACCTATGTTGAGCAAGATATTCAAACGCACAACTATCCAAATGTTCCTAATAAGGTGTTGTACGAAAAAGGCCCGTGGATTAGTCAGCAAATTGGCAATGGACCGCTCGAGCGTGTTAAACCCTTCACTATGGCCGTGCGCGCCGAGATTGACAACGAGCTCGTAGAACGTTCGATTGCATTTATGAAACAGGAGAATAAGGCCGGAAAACCATTCTTTTTATATTTGCCGTTCTCAATGGGGCACTCACCAAATCTTTCTTCTAAAGAGTTTGCTGGCAAATCGCGTATTGGTCAGTACGGGGACAAAATAATGGAGGGCGATTACCACGTTGGGCAAATTATGGATGCACTCAAGGAGATGAATATTGAGGACAACACCATTTTAGTTTTTGCTTCTGATAATGGATCTACCGGGCAGTACATGATGGCTTACGATCGCTTGGGTCTAGGTGCTCCAGATATGGGTTCGAATGGTCCTTTCCGTGGCGATTTAGGAGAAGCCACCGAAGGCTCGATTCGGACCTTCTGCTTCATTCGCTGGCCTGGTCATGTAGCACCAAATACTACTTCCTACGCTATGTTCTCTATCATGGATTTCATGCCGACTTTTGCTTCAATATTGGGGATAAAGTTACCAACAGATAGGGCGATTGATGGGGTCAATCAAATGGATGTTTTGACCGGAAAGAGTGCGGTTGGTAATCGTGAGTCTTTATTGAGTTTTATTGGCCCAGATCTCGTGGCAGCCCGTTGGAAGCAGTGGAGAATTTATCTTAGAGATATGAATCGCACTGGCACTGGCCAGCAAATGGTTGGCGGCATCTTTGCGAATTCATCAAAAATGTACTATCCAAAAATCTATAACATTGAGATGGATCCTCACGAAGATTTACAGATGACAAACTATGCCTCCGTTGCAGTCAATGCATTTAAGTTGGCGGAGGAATATCTTGCATCCGTTAAGAAATTTCCTAATCCACCAGCGGCTAATGTCACAAATTTTTCTCAACCCTAGGGTAGATGATTTTGGCTGATAGAAAAATCCTCATATGAGAACGAGGACATCAACTAAGACTCGACAAAAAATAGTCGAGTCTTTTTTTCTAATGGGGCTTTGCACATTTTCAGCTTCTAGTGAGGCGGATGAAGGGGGAGTGCCATTTTGGCTCTCTGGACAATATGCTGCTATGGCGGCTGTGCCTATGAGTTCAGGGTGGTCCTTGGTTGCTCTGCCGTATGTCTACAGTGGTAGTGCTGATAAATCCAAATCATTTCAACATGGTCAAAGCGTGAATGCTGGTTTAAATACCAGAGAATCCTTGGTGCTGATTCAGTTAGGATACGTTGGCGAAGAAAAGATTCTTGGGGGTCAGCCCTATATTGGTTTTGGTTGGGGTCCGGGAGCCAATACTACGAGCGCATCAATAAGTGTGACGCATCCCAATATTGAATTGAATCGCTCAAATACGCTTATTGGTGGAACCGATATTTACCCGCTGGCTAGCTTAACCTGGAATAAAGGTAACGATAACTATAAGGCTTATATTACTGGAGATATTCCGGTTGGAGCATACAGTCCCACAAGTCTCTCAAGCGTAGGTATCGGACATGGAGCTGTTGATGCAGGTGGTGGCTATACTTATTTGAATAGCACAACTGGACTCGAGTTCTCCGGGGTATTGGGGGCTACGTATAACTTGATGAACAATCAAACAAATTACCAGAATGGTATTGACTCACACTTAGACTGGTCGGTATCCCAGTTTTTATCTCAACAATGGCAAGTTGGTATTGCCGGATATGTTTATTACCAGCTAACCGCTGACTCAGGAAGTGGTGATAGGGTAGGTGCATTTAAGTCTCAAGTTGCTGCTGTTGGCCCTCAAGTTGGTTACGTATTTAATATTGGTGCAAATCAAGCCTATATAAACCTCAGAACGTATAAAGAATTTTGGGCGAAAAATCGCGTTCAAGGTTATGCGACGATAGCAACCATTAGCATTCCTTTGGGAAAATAGTTTCATGAAAAATATTCAACGACGTTTAATGCTTTTTGCGGTTTTGATCGGTATTTTGTTTGGTATTTATTTTGTTTGGCATTTTTTTGACTCAAAAAACAAATTAGAGCCTCCGCAAATAAAGTTAGGTGACGGAGTTGATGGGCCAAAGGGGATGGCCTGGATTCCTGGTGGTGAATTTTTAATGGGTAGTGATCATAAAAAGTCACAAGCCAATGAAAGGCCTACGCATAAGGTGAAAGTATCTGGTTTTTGGATGGATACAACTCATGTAACAAATGATCAGTTTGCGCAATTTGTGAAAGAAACGCATTACAAAACGACTGCAGAACAAGTTCCAGATTGGGAAACGATACGAGTGCAGTTACCACCAGGGACTCCAAAACCGCCAGCTTCGGTTTTGGTTCCTGGTGCGATGGTTTTTGTTGGCACAAAAACAAAAGTAAACCTCAATGACTATTCGCAATGGTGGGCCTATGTGCCTGGTGCGAACTGGCAGCATCCTACGGGCCCCAACAGCAACATCACCGGAAAAGGAAATCATCCTGTGGTGCAAGTGAGCTATGAAGATGCAAAAGCTTACGCTAAGTGGGCTGGCAAACGATTGCCTACCGAGGCAGAGTGGGAGTTTGCGGCAAGAGGTGGTTTAGATCAAGCGACTTATGCGTGGGGAGATCAGCTTGAGCCCAATGGAAAAATATTGGCCAATATTTGGGATGTGAAAAAACAAGCGTTTCCGGTCATAAGTCCAAAGGCTGGTGGTGCCGTTGGAACAACCGCTGTTGGCACTTTTCCGCAAAATGGATATGGCTTGTTTGATATGACTGGAAATGCATGGCAATGGGTGTCTGATTGGTATAGGGCAGATTACTTTGCAATGCAGGCAAAAGAAAATCGTAAGAATCTTGTTATTAGCCCTCAAGGCCCCGCAGATTCTTATGATCCTGATGATTATGGTGTGCCGCCTAATGCGCCCAAGAGGGTGGTACGCGGTGGATCATTTTTATGTAATGAGGATTATTGTCAGTCATATAGACCAAGTGCTCGTCGCGGTGCTGACCCATATAGCCCAATGTCACATTTAGGATTTAGGTTGGTCAAGGATGCGCAATAGGCTGTGCAAAAAGAAAAAGCCCAAAGATTTCTCAAGGGTCTTTTGTATAACTGGTGGGTCGGGCGAGATTGGCTACGCCGAAACTTCGTTTTCAAAAATATCTCTGCCACCCCCCTGGTAATTCGACCTAATATTAATTGATTCAAATTATTCAATGATCTTCATGTATGGTGCTTTGGATATGGAAATTACACCCTGATAAGGGCTACTAAATGTAAGTCCAATGATGCAAAGTGGGGTAAGAATAGCAAGCGTGGCAATAGCGATTGAAGCTATCAATGCTTTTGGCTTAGAAGAATGAATAAAGGCAACAGTAATCAATACCAATACACCCAGAAACAGAATTGCGTACCAGCGAACAGGGTGAAGATCAAATGAGGCATAGGCAAGACGCATTTCTCGAGCTGTGTTAATAGTGTAGAAAGTATTCAGCAAGGCTTTTGATTCAGCTACGTCAGATATCAAGTTTGCTGCCTTGAATACTGCTGTTCTCATGGCAACGAATTTTTCATTAGTGATATCTGAAGCTGATCGGCTAGTTGCTAGCGTTTTCCATTCATCGTCAATTACTGATTGGGTGTATGCCATAGCAGTAGCAGAAAGATTAATTTCTTTAAGTGCCGGGATGGAGTTAGCGAGACTGATAATACTCAGAATGCCTTGACTCTCATTTTTAATGGCTTTGTTTACTACGCTATAGTTATCCCAGATTGAAGTCGCAATCAGGGCGGCAGTTAATGAAAAAAGTACTGCTGGTAAGCTGAAAAATGGGGCAACAACACCATCAAATTTTTTAATAGTGATACTAAAGCGTGAGCTGATAAACAGCCATGTAATTAAATACGCTAGGCTTGCAAAGCCAATGCAAAGCACCAGCACTAATGTGAAATCATTTCCAAGAATTAAGTTTTGCAATTTGCGCCTTTCTTAATAAGTTGTGCTTTGTATTAAATTCTTTAAGAGTTTAAAGGAGGCGGTTCATTCTTTGATCACGCGTAGTCAATAAAATTAGTTGAGATGGTATATTTTTAGAGTTAGTCCTAGGTTGCAGGCATAGGGCGCAATAGTTTCTTGCATATTTAGCCAGATTTACACTTGAGGTGGTTATTCTGAATCAATCCACTTTTGCTCAGCAGTGATCATCAAGTGATGTTGCGAAAATGAGCGAAATGCTTTAAAAGAAGTTGTGGCTCTTCGTTTTCCTATATATTTATTGGCTTGGCATTCGTCAAAAAACTCTGTGCAATTGCTTTTAGTGAAAAGCTTAAATCTGTAGGGCGGATTTCGAAGGCCTGAGTGTTGCTTAAGTAGTATTCGACGACTCCATATATTCCTCGCATTTCTTGTATCCTGTTAGGACTTAAAAGTTACCCAATTAAGAAAGGGAATCATGGCTCAACAATCGCGCCGCAATTTTATTAAATCGACTGCAGTTGGAGGGGCGACTGCCGCTCTTGGATTATCGGCTTGCTCCTCATCCTCTGTTTCTAGTAAAAATGCAATGGATCATGTGATCTTGGTGCTTTTTGAGAATCGCTCTTTTGACAATATTTTGGGATATTTATATAAGCAAGATGAAGTCCCAAACTTTGAAGGCGTAGTCGGTAAGAATCTGAGTAATCCTGTTCCATCGTGGGCGCAACATACTGCACCAGGTGGCAGGGTCTATTACGGTGTGGCCTCTTCAATGAATTCGCCAACATCCGACCCTGGTGAAGAGTACCCGCATACTAACACCCAGATGTTCAATACGATTGATGAGCAAAACAAATTTAAGATGGGCAAGAATATCGTTGCCCCTTGGAATGCCCCAAAATCTCCAGATGCAGTTCCAAATATGCAAGGCTTTGTAACTGACTATATTAGTAATTTCACTGCAGATCATTTACGTCAGCCCACTCTCAAAGAGTATTCAGAAATCATGACTGGCTTTACGCCAGAGCAAATCCCAGTAATTACTGGTTTGGCTAAAGGGTTTTCTTGTTTCGATCATTGGTATTCAGAAGTCCCATCTCAAACATTTCCAAATCGTTCATTTTGGGTAGCGGGTACTTCCTCTGGTTATGTGGTTAATGCCCCAGCAGATAACTTTCTGATGAATAACAAGGCAGAGACGATTTTTAACCGCTTATCCGAAAAGGGTAAGACTTGGAAGATTTATGTAGGCCAGCCTGACCCCTTATCCTTTACAGGTTTGGTAAGTATGCCAGTATTAAAAAAGTATTTTGCAACCAATATCGTGCCTTTTTCTGAGTTTGAAAAGGACTGTGCAAACGGAACATTGCCAAACTTTGCTTTCGTAGAGCCACCTTTGGTGAATGGTCATGCTGATTATCATCCAAGTGCTGGGATGGCGATGATTGCTGGGGTGGATCTTCCATTGGATCCTCCATCATCCGTTTTAAGCGGTGAGGCTTATTTGTCACGCATCTATAACGCTTATAAAGCAATGGGAACAAAGCAAAAGGGCTCGAATGTTCTCAATACCACATTATTAGTCGGTTGGGATGAGCCTGGTGGTACATATGATCACGTACCTCCACCAAGAGTTCCAGCTCCTGATGCTGGCGCTCCGAAGGGGCAATGCGATTTTGATTTCACACTGTCTGGCTATAGAACGCCAGCAGTAATGGTATCTCCATGGATTCCTGAGAAGACGGTCTTTACTGAGGAGTTTAGGCATACCTCATTGATTGCAACGTTGCGTAAGGTTTGGGATTTAGGTAGGCCATTTACTCAGCGTGATGCCAGCGCTAGAACTCTAGAAAATTGTTTCACGCTAAAAACCCCGCGTGATCCAAGTACGTGGCCAAACATTACTGCAAGACCTGCGCCTAAATATATCCCAGAAGATCCGAATAATTTAGATACGGCTTATTCTGAGCTGGCTCAAGCAATGGTTCCTGCAATCGTGAGATTTGCTAAGAAAGAGGGTTACGCAGTTCCTTCAATGCCAAAAGATCCAAATGCCAAAATTACTGGCGCTCAGGCTCTCAAGATTGCTGCTGAGTTTTCTAATGAGATGTTCCCATTGCTTGCGGGAAAGAAGTAATCCTATTTGATTAGCGGTAGTAATAAAGCCACCCTTGGGTGGTTTTATTTCTCCGGAATGGCCACGGATTTTATCTGACCAAAAGAAAAGCCCCAAGATTTCTCAAGGGGCTTTTGTATA
>JACCDO011190614.1_pt1 | contig 14134 bp, 17 predicted proteins | sample 7446101 | NCBI WGS metagenome assembly JACCDO01 (sample SAMN15323440, study PRJNA562643) | freshwater metagenome | isolation source: river surface water | place: USA:Blue River Watershed | collected 2017-08-16
TGTGGCTGGTGCTGCGGCCGGCCGTGGCCTTGCTGGCGCAGCGCAGCGGGCCGGTGCTCGTCTGGCGCGACGGCTGGCGTGCCGTGTCGCAAGCCATCTCGGTCGCCGACGCGGCGTTCATGCAGGCGCTGCTGGCCGGCGTGAATCTTTCCGAGGCGCTGGTGAAAGGTTCGGCCGCCACGGCCGACTTCGACTTCGGCGCCTGGCTGCAAGCCGCGCTCACGAAGGCCTGGCTGCACAGCGCCAGGACGACACCACCGAACCGGATCACGCCCCCATGAAAGCTCTCCTCCACGTCGCCCTGCGCGCCTTCACCGACCCCGGCCAGCTGGCGCCAGCCGGTCCCACGCGGCTGCCGGCGCCGCTGGCCGCGGCCACCAGCCATCTGCAGTCGCTGGCGCTGCTGGCGGCCCGGCTTTACGTCGCCCAGGTGTTTTTCCTGTCCGGGCTGACGAAGCTGCGCGACTGGTCGTCCACGCTGGCCTTGTTCAACGACGTCTACAGCGTGCCGCTGCTGCCGCCGACCGTGGCCGCCTACATGGGCACGGCTGGTGAGTTGACGCTGCCGGTGCTGCTGGTGCTGGGGCTGGCGGGCCGTTTCGCCGGTGCGGGCCTGTTCGTCGTGAACCTGATGGCCGCGTTGTCGCTGCAGGCCGACGACTTCTCACCGGCCGCCCAGGCCCAGCACACGCTGTGGGGTGTGCTGGCGCTCGGGATCGCGCTGTGGGGGGCCGGCCGGTGGTCGGTCGACCGCCTTATTCGCGTGGCTTGAAGCTCAGGATGATGACCGGCGGCACGCGGCCGTCGCTGTCGCGGGGCAGGACCTCGGCCTTCTCGATGGCGCGCAGCACCGCCCGGTCCCAGTCGCTGTCGCCGCTGGGCTTGATGATCTTGCTGCCGAGGATGCGGCCGTCGGGGCCCAGCGCCACCTGAACGTCGGCCGTCGGGTTGGCGGCGCCCTCGTCCGAGTAGATGATCAGCGGGCGGATCTTGCCCTTCACGCGGCCCACCCAGCCGGCAGACGGCGCGGAGTTCTGGGCGGCCGTGCCGCTGGAACCCGGCGTGCCACCCGCCATGCCCTGGATGCGGCGCAGGTTCTCCAGACGCAGCGCTTCACGCTTGGCGTCGGCATCCTTGGCGGCTTTCGCCTCCTTGGCGTCCTTGGCCGCCTTCTCGTCCTTGAGCTTCTTGCGCTCCTGCTCTTCCTGGGCGGCCTTGTCCGCCTTTTCCTTGGCGGCTTTGGCGGCCTTGTCGGCTTTCTCCTGGGCCTCGCGGGCCGCTTTCTCGCGCTCCAGCTTCTCGGCCTCTTCGCGGGCCTGCTGTTCCTTGCGCTTTTTCTCCTTGGCGATGGCGATTTCGGCCTCGCGTTGCTGCTGGGCGGCTTCTTCGGCCTCGCGCTGTTGCTGCTGTTGTTGAGCCTTCAGGTCGGGCTTGGGCGCTTCCGGCTCGGGCTCGGGCGGCGCTTCTTCGCGAGGCGCGGCCACTTGCGGCACCGACGACCACAGCTCGGCCTCGAAGGCCGGCTCGGCATCGCTGCGCCAATGCAGGCCGGCGCTGAGTGCCAGCACGAGCAGTCCGTGCGCGATGAGGGCGAAAAGCAGGCCGCGGCCCAGGCCTTGCGCTTCCGGGGGGCGTAGCGTGGCGGTCGTCATCGACTATTTGGCGGCACCGCCGCTCTTCACGGCCAGGCCCACGCGCTGCACGCCGGCGCGCTGCAGCGTGTCCATGACCTGCACGACGGCTTCGTACTTGACGTTCTTGTCGGCGGAGATGACGACCGGGCTGGTGGCGTCGCCGCCCTGCGCCTTCTTCACGCGCTCGGCCAGGCGGTTCACCGGGATGCTCTCGGGCTCCAGCTGGTCGACCTTGATCTTGAGCTTCTCGTCCGTGCCGACGATGACCTGAATGACGTGGTCGGGCTGCTGCTTGCTTTTGCCGACGCTGGGCAGATCGACGACCCCCGTCGTGATCAGCGGCGCGCTGACCATGAAGATGATCAGCAGCACCAGCATCACGTCGATGAAGGGGACCATGTTGATCTCGTTCATCGTGCGGCGGCCGCGGCCGCCGGATCGCTGAATGGTGGCGGCCATGTCAGTGGACCTGCGTGGCGTTGCGCTGCAGGATGTTGGAGAACTCGTCGATGAAGGTCTCCAGCGTGATGGCGCTGCGGTCGATCTGGCGTGCGAAGCGGTTGTAGGCCAGCACGGCGGGGATGGCCGCGAACAGGCCGATGGCCGTGGCGACCAGCGCTTCGGCGATGCCCGGCGCCACGGTGGCCAGCGTGACCTGCGTCAGGTTGGACAGGCCGACGAAGGCGTGCATGATCCCCCAGATGGTGCCGAACAGGCCCACGTAGGGCGACACGGAGCCGACCGACGCGAGGAAGGACAGGTTGCTCTCCATCGCGTCCAGCTCACGCTGGAAGCTCGCGCGCATGGCGCGGCGGGCGGCGTCCAGCAGCGAGTCGGAATCGGTCACGCGCTTCTCGCGCAGCTTCATGAACTCGCGCATGCCGGAGGCGAAGATGCGCTCCAGCGGCGCGCCGTCCGTGCGGTTGCCGACCGACTGGAACAGGTCGTTGAGGTTCTTGCCGCTCCAGAACTCGGCCTCGAAGGCGTCGTTGCGGCGCTTGATCTGGCCCAGGCCGATGAGCTTGCCGAAGATCACGGTCCAGCTGGCAAGCGACACGAGCAGCAGGCCGGCGATGACGAGCTGCACCGCGAAGCTGGCGTGCAGGATCAGGGAGACGATGGAAAGGTCTTGGTTCATGGAGCGATCGCTTTGACGACGGCCGATTGGACGATGTCGGGGAGGCGTTGGGGTTTCAGGTCTTCGGCGCGGACGCAGCCGATGCGGATCTCGCCGTCGGCCAGCAACGTGTCGCCACGCAGCGCGCGTTGGCGCACGACGAGGCTGGCACGGCCGGCAGGTTCGGGGTCGACGGTGATGGTGAGCAGGTCGTCCAGCCGGGCGGGCGCCAGGTAACGCAGGCTGGTGCTAGCGACGACGAACATGATGCCGGTGTCCTTGCGCAGCTGGTGCTGCTCGACCCCGGCCGCACGCAGCCACTCGGTGCGGGCGCGCTCGAAAAACTTCAGGTAGTTGGCGTAGAACACGATGCCGCCGGCATCGGTGTCTTCCCAGTAGACGCGCACCGGGAACTGGAACGCTGCCGGGGCGATGCTCATGCAAGCACCTCGCGCAGCCGCGCCACGGCCTCATGGAGGTCTTCCATCGACGACGCGAAGGACAGGCGCATCCAGCGCTGCGGGTCGGCCAGGCCAAAGTCGCGGCCTGGCGTGAGCGCGACCTGGGCTCGCTGCAGCAGTTCGTGGGCGAAGGTCCAGCTGTCGGCATGGAAGCGCGACACGTCCATCCACGCGTAGAAAGCGCCGTCGGGCGCAACGGGCACGGTCAAGCCCAGATCGTTCAGTGCCGGCACGATGAAGTCGCGGCGCTCGCGCAGCACCGCCCGGCGGCGCTCGAATTCCTGCAGGGCCGTGGGCTCGAAGCAGGCGAGGGCGGCCATTTGCGAAAGCGTCGACGGGCAGATGTAGAGGTTCTGCGCCAGCCGCTCGATGGCGGGCACCAGCGCTGGCGGCAGCACCAGCCAGCCCAGCCGCCAGCCGGTCATGCCGAAGTACTTGGAGAAGCTGTTGACGGAGACGATGTCGTCGCCCAGTGCCAGGGCGGTGCGACTGACGTGATCGTCGTAGCTCAGCGGCAGGTAGATCTCGCCGACCACCGTGACGCCGCCCTGGCCGCGCACGAAACCGGCGATGTCGGCCAGCACCTCGGGCGCGATGGAGGTGCCCGTGGGGTTGCTGGGCGAGGCCAGCAGCACGCCGCGCGTGGCGGGCGTCCAGGCGGCACGCACCTGCTGGGCGTCGAGCTGGAAGCGGGCGGAGGCGGTGGTCGGCAGCAACCGGGGCGTGGCGTCCGCCGCCGTCACGAAGTGGCGGTTGCAGGGGTAGCAGGGGTCCGGCATCAGCACCTCGTCGCCCTGCTCGAAGAGGGCGAGGCAGGCGAGCTGCAGGCCGGCCGAAGCGCCGGCCGTGATGGCGATGCGCTCAGGCGCAACGGCCAGGCCGAAGCGCTGCTCGTACCAGCGCGAGATGGCTTCTCGCAGCGCCGGCAGGCCGAGGGCGTCAGTGTAGGGCGTGGGGCCCTGGGCGATGCCGGCCACCGCGTCCCGCACGCCGGGCGCGGCGCCGAAGTCGGGCTCGCCGATGTTCAGCCGGATCATCCGCCGGCCGCCCCGCGCCGGGTCACACAAAGGCCCGGCCGCCACCTGCGCGGCGGCCTTGGCCAGTTCCATGACGTAGAAGGGCTCGATGCGGTCGAGCCGGGCAGCGAGCTTCACAGCGGCATCAGCGCTTGGCGGTGACCTCGAGTGGGCGCAGATCCACGGCCGCACGGTCCAGCACGCCGTTGACGTACTTGTGGCCGTCGGTGCCGCCGAAGGACTTGGCCAGCTCGACGGCCTCGTTGATGGCCACGCGGTAGGGGATGTCCAGGCAGTGCTTGAGTTCGTAGGCGCCGATCATCAGGATGGCGTGCTCGATGGGCGAGAGCTCGGTCGTCTTGCGGTCGACGTGGCGGGCGAGGATGGCGTCGAGGTCGGCGGCCTCGTGCACGCAGCCGCCCAGCAGCGCTTCGTAGTGCTTGAGGTCGAGCTTGGCATAGCCTTCCTGCTCGCGGCCCAGCGCAATGATGGCGCCGATGTCTTCACCGGCCAGCAGCCATTGGTAGAGGCCTTGCAGCGCGGCTTCGCGCGAGCGGCGGCGGGCCGACTTGGCAGGCGCCTTCTTGCCGGCGGGTTTGGCGGCCGTCTTGGGGGCGGTCTTTTGCGGTGCGTTCACTCGATCTCTTTCAGCAGGTTGGCCATTTCCACCGCGACGCGTGCGGCATCGCGGCCCTTGGGTTCGGCACGGGCCCAGGCCTGGGCTTCGTTCTCGACCGTCAGGATGGCATTAGCAATCGGGATGCCATGGTCCAGCCCGACGCGGGTGACGGCGGAGCCGCTTTCGTTGGAGACCAGCTCGAAATGGTAGGTCTCGCCGCGGATGATGCAGCCCAGCGCGATGAGCGCGTCGTAATCATTCGTCTCGGCCAGCGCCTGCAGCGCCAGCGGTACTTCGAGGGCGCCGGGCACCGTGACGTGGCGGATGGCCTCGGCAGGCACGCCGAGCACCGACAGCTCGGCCAGGCAGGCGCTGGCGAGTGCGCCGGTGAGGGCGTCGTTGAAGCGCGCCTGGACGATGGCGATGGTCAAATCGCTGCCGTCGAGCGCGCCTTCGAAGCTGGGCAGGCCTTGGTCGGAGTCTTGCATCGCGTGCCTCTCGTTTCAGCAGTTGGGAGCGGTGACGAAGCCGGTCACTTCCAGCCCGTAGCCCACCATGCTGGGCATGCGCCGCGGGCTGCCCAGCAGTTTCATGTGATGCACGCCCAGCGCCTTCAGGATCTGGGCGCCCACGCCGTAGGTGCGCAGGTCCATGGCGCTGCGGGCCGGTGCGTCGCTCGTCTGGGCCCGTGCCCGCGCCAGCACGCCGGCGGCGTCTTCGCCACAGTTGAGCAGCACCACCACGCCGGCCTGGCTGGCCTTGACGGCCGCCAGCGCCGCCGGCAGCGGCCAGGAGTGGCCACATGCGCCGGCTTCGAGCAGGTCCATCACCGACAGCGGCTCGTGCACGCGCACCAGCACTTCGTCGCGGCCGCTCCAGCTGCCCTGGCTCAGGGCCAGGTGGGTGCCGCCCGTGCGGTCGGTGAACACGCGGCAATCGAATTCGCCGTGCGCCGTGTTGAGCTTGCGCTCGGCGACCTGGGTGACCAGGCTCTCGTGGCGACTGCGGTATTCGATGAGGTCGGCGATGGTGCCGATCTTCAGGCCGTGCTCGGCGGCGAAAACTTCCAGGTCGGGCAGGCGCGCCATGCTGCCGTCGTCCTTCGTGACCTCGCAGATGACCGAGGTGGCGGACAGGCCGGCCATGCGGGCGAGGTCGCAGCCGGCCTCCGTGTGGCCGGCGCGCATCAGCACGCCGCCGTCCTGGGCCTGCAGCGGGAAGATGTGCCCGGGCTGGACGAGGTCGCTGGCCCGCGCATTCGGGGCGACCGCCGCCTGCACGGTGCGCGCCCGGTCAGCGGCGGAGATGCCGGTGGTGACACCCGTGGCCGCCTCGATCGACACCGTGAACGCCGTGCCGTGCTGCGCGCCGTTGCGGCTGGTCATCGGCGGCAGGTTCAGCCGCTCGCAATGCTCGCGCGGCAGCGTCAGGCAGATCAGGCCGCGGCCGTGCTTGGCCATGAAGTTGATGGCCTCCGGCGTGACCAGATCCGCCGCGAGGACGAGATCACCCTCATTTTCGCGGTCTTCTTCGTCGATCAGGATGACCATGCGGCCGGCCGCCAGCTCGGCGACCAGCTCAGGAATGGGAGAGATGGGCATAACGGCGGATTGTAGGTGGCGACCCTAGGCCGGGCGCAGCCGAAGCCTCAGATCCTGGCCCAGCGGTGTGGCTTCCAGCAGCCGCCAGCGCCGGGCCGCCGGCAACCCGTCCAAGGGCGCCAGGGCGGCGAGCGGCCGGCCTTCGCCGATCAGCATCGGCGCCTGGTAGACGAGCAACTCGTCGACGAGCCCGGCATCGAGGAAGGCGCCCGACAGCGTCGGCCCCGCCTCCACGTGCAATTCATTGATGCCCTGGCGCCCCAGGTCGTCCAGCAGCGCCGGGAGATCCGCCCGGCCCGGGCCGATGACACGGGCCTCTCCGGGTGGTTGCAGGATGCGCGCCTTCGCCGGCATGCGCTGCTGCGGATCGAGCACGAGGCGCAAGGGCTGCTTCGGCGTGGGCACGAGCCGCACATCCAGCCGCGGGTCGTCGGCCAGCACGGTGCCGATGCCGGTCAGCACGGCGCCGGCCCGGCGGCGCCATGCGTGGCCGTCCGTGCGCGCGGCTTCGCCGGTGATCCATTGGCTGCGGCCGTCGGGCAGCGCGGTGCGGCCGTCCAGCGAGATGGCCGACTTCAGCCGCACGAACGGGCGGCCACGCTGCATGCGGGAGAAGAAGCCGATGTTGAGCTCGCGGGCGGCGTCGGCGACGGCCGCGTCGGCCAGTTGGACGTCGATGCCAGCGGCGCGCAGCCGCGCCACGCCCTGGCCGGCGACCTGGGGGTTGGGGTCCTGCACGGCCACCATGACACGGGCGATGCCGGCCGCGATCAAGGCATCGCAGCAGGGCGGTGTGCGGCCGTGGTGGGAGCAGGGCTCGAGCGTGACAACGGCGGTAGCGCCGCGTACGTCATGCCCGCGCGCGGCGGCGTCGCGCAGTGCCATGACTTCGGCATGGGCCTGGCCGGCGGCCTGCGTGTGGCCAGCGCCGAGTTCCCGCCCGTCGGCAGCGAGGATGACGCACCCGACGCGCGGGTTGGGATCGGTCAAGCCGATGGCTTGGGCGGCCAGCGCAAGCGCACGGGTGAATGCGGCGGGGACGGCGCCAGGAAAGTCGGGAGCGGGCATCCGCCCAGTCTAGCCAGCTGCGGGCCTGCGAGACGGGCTCACGGTGCGGGCGCCGGCTGGATCTGGTAGGTCGAGTAGTCGACGAAGCGGCTGGCTTCGACGTCAGCGGGCAACACCGGGCAGCGTGCGCTGGCCTTGCCCGGCATCACGAGGAAATTCTGGCGTGTCAACGAATACGTGACGCCGAGATAGGTCTGCGGGTGCTCCTCGTTGTCGACCAGGAAGCCCGGCCGCGTGGAGATGGTGCGGTAGGTATAGCCGTTGCCGTTGTAGTCGGCGCTGTAGCGGCACACCTTGTATTGCCCGCTGTCGGTGCCCACCGACAGCCCGGTCAACAGGATCTGGCCCCACCAGTTGCGCTGGGAGTTGGGATAGACGATGCAGTAGTAGTTCACCATCTTCTGGCGCGGCGTGCTGGCGGGTGGCGCGTCGCTGTAGCACTCGTGGTTGGGCGAGGGATAGTCGTTCCCGCCGGGGGCGAGCGCCGTCTCCTCTTCGTTCTTGAACTGGCTGGGGCTGAGCTCCAGCTTGGCCGACAACGGCTGGGGCAGGGCATCGGCTTCCGGGGCAGAGGGATCGGGGGCGTCCAACGTCGAGAACCGGATGGTCCCGCTCGCGAGGTAGCCGATGGTGCTGTTGTCGCAGGAATCGATGCTGCTGGGCGTCAGGCTCGTCAGCGCAGTGCCCACCGGGATCTCGCAACGCCCGGTGATGACGCCGCTGACGTTGTTGAACACCCAGACGCGCACTTGGCCGGCGCTGGGGCGAAACACGCTGCTGCCATTGCCCAGGTCCGTGGCCGAGGTCGGCACGACGGGGTTGCGCTTGTCGGGCTGGCGCACGCCGTTCGTTGGCGGCGTCACGCCGAGCGCGACGCCGTAGACGGGGTCGGTCCGCGACACGATGGTGTCCAGCAGCAGGGACTGCGCGGCGCCGCTGCGGTCGTTCCAAGACACCGTGACGCTGACGGTCTTGGCCCGCGGTTCGTCCGAGTTCTTGATCAACGGGGTCACGGTGCGCGACAGCAAGAAGGTCGCGTTGGCGTTGTCCAGCGCGACCGTTCTGGACGCCGCGGTGACGATGTCGTTGTCATAGTCGCGCACGCTGGACGCCGCGCTCGCGGGTTTGGCGAGCACCGAGAACGTGCGCACGGCGGCCATTTCCGCCTGTGCGATGCGCATGGCTTCGCTGCGTTGCTTGGCCAGGTCGCCGCTGCGGCGCAGGTTGCCTTGCAGGCCGACCAAGGCCACCATGCCGAAAGACATGACCAGCAGCGCGACCAGCGCTTCGATCAGCGTGACGCCGCGTTGACGCGGAGCGATCAGCTGTCGGCAGGGGAAGCGCGGGTTGATGGCCATGTTGCAGCGCCTTCAGTCGATCCAGCCACCCGGTACGCGCACATAGCTGCCCATGCGGTTGCGCACCTGATCCGCCACCGTTTGCTGGTAGACGATGTCCACCGGGCCCGCCGACGTCATGTCACCGCCGACCAGCACGATGCCGTTGATCACCGAGGGCACGCCGGCCGTGTTGTCCCAATCCAGGTCGCCCTTGGCGACGAGCATGCCGTTGATCTGCATCGGCCCGCTGAGCGTCACCCGGCCGTTGGCGATGATGAGGACGGGGTCGGACAGCTGGGCCAGCGTGCGGCTGGTGGCGAGGGTCATGTCGCCGTCTATCCACAGGATGCGTTGCCCGGCCTTGTAGGCGGTGTCGATGGCGTCGGAGCAGTCGGCATCGCAGGTGACCGTGCGCAGCGCCGGGTGTGTCGGATAGCGGCTCACGCTGGCGCCCATGAACATCTTGAACACGTCGTCCGCACTGGCCGCGCCCTGAAGGCTCTCGTCGTTCTGCAGGACCGCCTGGCTCGTCGCCGCGCCGGGCACGGTTTCCAGCCGCGCATCGATCTTGCCCGTCCAGCTGCCGCCCAGCGTGGCCAGCAGGCCTGCGGCACGCGCATCGCTGTTGTGCAGGCCCAGGCCCGCGCCGGTCGAGCGGATGTCGCCGCGCACGGTCAGCGCGGAGGCCGGCGGCGTGCGCACCGCGCTGACCAGCGCCAATTCGACCTTCAGCAGGATGCCCGAAAGCTGGTTGTTGCTGACGGAGGTGCGCTCCACGATGCCGAGGTTGCACCGATCGACGACGCTGTCCGTGCAGGACTGGACGTTCAGCAGCACCGTGCCCCCGCGCCCACGGTTATCGAAGCGCACGCCGAAGCTGGGCGTGAAGCCTGGCGCGTTGACGCTCGTCTGGGCGGTGTGGGCGGCCGTGGCGTCGGCGCACCGGCAGGTCCAGCCTTCGGCAGCAACGTTGCGGGCGCAGTCGATGATCCCGCCGTTGTCGCTCGACCTGGCGGCGATGCTCCGATCCGAAGCGTTCACGGTCAGGTAGCGATCGACGAAGCGCTGCCCACCGTTGGCGAGCGGCGTGCACGTGGCGTCCACACCGGTGCCGTTGAGCTGGGCCAGCGTCCACTCGACGCCGGCTTCCGCCACCTCCTGTGCCAAGCTGGCGCGGTAGTAGCTGCTGGCCATGCGTTGCTCGAACAGCAGGCTGCGGTTGGCATAGGCCGCGAGCAAGGCCATCACGAGGAACAGCACCATGACGACGACCAGCGTGGCGGCCCCCGTCTGGCTCCTGAAGGGTGTGCGGCGCGTGTTCATGCCGGGCAGGCTCCGACGATCTTGTCCGCGCGCAGGCGCTCGACGCCGGTCAGCGTGCGCTTGACCCGGCTGTCGTGGGCGGCCTCGGCATCGATCCTGAACCGCACCTGGCGAACCACATGCCGCGGGCAGGCCGCAGCGCCTGCCGTGGGCGGGTCGCAGGGCCGGTCGCAGAAGTCACCGACGTCCGTGGCCTGCAGTTCATCCAGGTCGATGGTGAAGTCGGTGATCTTGACTGCGTCGGGGTCGGTGATCGGCTGCCAGTTGGGTTGCCCGCTGGCCAACCCGATCATCAGGTACAAGGTTTTGCTTGCGCGGTCCCAGCGGAAGCCGAAGTTCTCGTTGTCACGCACATTGCCGGTGGCGCTGTAGGTGCTGCGGGCGTAGCGGTAGGTCAGCGAGCGGCCGGCGTTGTTGTCGGTCCTGGTCATCTCGGCGAACTGGCTGGCCGACGCCACCTGGGCAGCCTGCTGGTTCAACGAGCCGTCGCCCGTGGGCGGAGCCCAGACACCGAGCTCCGCATTGCCCCGAAAGCCGGCGCGGCGCAGCTCTTGCTGGAGCAGGTCGGCGGCGGTACGCAAGTCCTGCTGGATCTGCGTCTCCAGCATCAGCCGGCGGTGCTCGTTGATCTGGTTGACCGCCAGCACCGACGCCGCAGCGCTGACGATGAGCCCGATGGTGATGCCCACCATCAGCTCCACGAGGCTCAGGCCTCGTTGCGTGAAGCGCTTCAGCTGCATACCGGGAACCCACCGATGCTGCCGTCGGGTGAACAGGTGCGAACCCGCCCGGCGTTGCTGTACTGAACGGCGAGGCGGGCACCCGTGCGGGCGCCGCTGACCGTCACGACGAGGTTCTGGACGTCGGTCAGGTGAGGATCACGGACGAAGCTGACGACCCCCGTTTTCACGCCCCAGTCCGCCGTTGCGGCAAAGCTGACGGAGTTGCCGCGCGGCAGCAGGAACTCCCTCAACACCTTGGCGTCGCCGATTCGGCATGCCCTGGCCAGATTGCATTGGCAGGTGTCGTTTCTGCCGGCGCTCACGCGGATGCAACTGCCAAAGTCGGTGATGTTCGCCGGCACCGCTTCGAGATGCAGGTTGAAGGGCGCGTTGACGGCGTTGGCTTCGGTGCGCGCGAAGGCAATGATGCTGGCGATTTCACCGGCGGTGGCGATGATGCGGCGGCGTTCGATCAAGCTGCTGAACGACGGCACCGCCACCGCGACGATCACGCTCAGCACGACGACGACGACGGCCATCTCAACCAGCGTCACGCCGACAACGGAGCGGTGCTGTGCGGCGCGCTTCATGGTCAGTGCGCCCAGCAGAGGTCCGACGTGACCCGGTCGCCGGAGCCCGTGGCGAGATACTTGAACACCGAGCCCTCGAGCCGCACGCTCAAGGTTGCGCAGTCCTGGGCGTCGCCAGCTTGCGCGCTGTCCGATTTGGGCCGGGCCGTGACCTGGTAGCCGGCGACGAAGGGCGGCTCAGAGACAGACTCGAGCGTGTAGTCGTAATACTTGGTCGCACCACTGAAACCCACGGTCGTCAGCGTGCTGGCATAGGCCGTGTTGTTGGAGCGATAGCGCTCCTGCGCTTGCACGATCGAGCTCAGCTCGGCGACGGCGTCTGCCCGGCGGCTGCGCTGGATGTACGACACCAGGTTGGGGTACGCGATCGCCGCCAGGATGCCGACGATGACGACCGTGATCATCAGCTCGATGAGCGTGAATCCGCGGCGTCGATGACTGGTGGCGGGTCGCATGGTGATGTCATTTTGAGTTTCAGACTTTCACCAAAGGTTACAGAAATTCCGCTCGTCGGGCCTTGACTACCGCTTGTCGCCGTCACCGTGAATGCGGGGGCTCAGGAACACAAGTTCATGCCGGGCAATTTGGTGCCGGTGGAGCAGGTGCGCACGCGCCCGGTCAGGGCGACGACCTGACGGATGCCCGGGCCGTTGTCCAGCTTCAGCTCGATGCTGCCGGTCTGCGTCACCAGCCCCTGGCGATGCTGGAACTGCAGGTTCTCCGCGTTGCTGCTCAGCCGCATGGGGAGGTGGGTCGGCAGCCACTCTGCCTTGATGATGTTGCTGCCCGGTGCCTTGCAGATGGCCTGGCCACCGGCGCAGTCGCAGTCATTGCGCGCGCCCGTGTGCAGCACGTAGCAGGATTCGGCACCTTTGCGGCTGATGCGGAACTGGACGGCTTCGCCCATGCGGGCCGCTTCGCTGCGCGCGAACCGCAGGTCGCTGGTCAGCGCCTCGGCCGTGGTGCGCAGCGCCCGCTCCTGGCGCAGCTTGCTCAGGCTGGGCAAGGCCTGGCTGAGCAGCGCAGTGGCGATGCCGAGGCAGGTGAACAGCTCGACCAACGTGAATCCACGCTGACTGCGACGACCGGTGCTGCGGCTGGTGTTCATGGTGGCTCCCTGCAGTTCGTTGGCGATGAACGAACTCTAGGAAGCCGCGGCCGGCAGGTCTCTCCCACCAAGGGTGGGGCGGTGGGGGATGTCGCGGGCCGACTCCCCCCGAATCCCTCCGAAGCGGGATAGGGAAACCCCGGGTTAAATTTCCCGGATCAGCTGACGGAACTCGTCGACGTCCTCGAAGCTGCGATAGACGGACGCGAAGCGCACGTAAGCGACCTTGTCGATGCGCTTGAGCTCGCGCATGACCAGTTCACCCAGCCGCGTGGAGGCGATCTCGCGGGCACCGCTGGCCAGCAGCTTCTCTTCGATGCGGTTCAGCGCTGCGTCGATCTGCTCGACGCTGACCGGCCGCTTGCGCAGCGCCAACTGCATGGAGGCGCGCAGCTTGCTGGAGTCGAAGTCGGCGCGCCGCCCGTCCTTCTTGACGACCGAGGGCAGGGCGATGTCCGCCCGCTCGTAGGTCGTGAAGCGCTTGTCGCAGGACAGGCAGCGGCGCCGGCGCCGGACGACATCGCCCTCATCCGACTCGCGGGTCTCGGAGACCTGGGTTTCGGTGTGAGAGCAGAACGGGCAGCGCATCGGGGCCGATCAGCCGCGGTACACCGGGAAGGCGGCCGTCAGCGCGGCCACCTTCTCGCGCACGGCGGCCAGATTGGCTTCGTCGTGCGGCTTGTCGAGCACGTCGGCGATCAGGTGGGCGGTGGCGCGCACCTGGTCTTCCTTGAAACCGCGCGTCGTCATGGCCGGCGTACCCAGGCGGATGCCGCTGGTGATCATGGGTTTTTGCGGGTCGTTGGGGATGCCGTTCTTGTTGCAGGTCATGTGGGCGGCGCCCAGGATGGCCTCGGCTTCCTTGCCGGTCAGGTTCTTGGGGCGCAGGTCCACCAGCATGACGTGGCTTTCCGTGCCGCCGGAGACGATGCGCAGGCCACGCTCGATCAGCGTCTCGGCCAGCACCTTGGCGTTCTTGACGACCTGTTCCTGGTAGGCCTTGAACTCGGGGGTCAACGCTTCCTTGAAGGCGACGGCCTTGCCGGCGATGACGTGCATCAGCGGGCCACCCTGGATGCCGGGGAAGATGGCCGAGTTGATCTTCTTGGCGATGTCTTCCTTGTTCGTCAGGATGATGCCGCCGCGCGGGCCGCGCAGGCTCTTGTGCGTGGTGGACGTGACGACGTCGGCGTGGGGCAGGGGATTGGGGTAGACGCCCGCGGCGATCAGGCCGGCGTAGTGCGCCATGTCGACCATGAAATAGGCACCGATCTCCTTGGCGATCTTGCCGAAGCGCTCGAAGTCGATGCGCAGCGAGTAGGCGGAGGCGCCGGCGATGATGAGCTTGGGCTTCTTCTCGCGGGCCAGGGCTTCCATGGCGTCGTAGTCGATCTCTTCCTTGGCATTCAGGCCGTAGGAAATGACGTTGAACCACTTGCCGCTCATGTTCAGCGACATGCCGTGCGTCAGGTGGCCGCCTTCAGCCAGGCTCATGCCCATGATGGTGTCGCCGGGCTGCAGCAGCGCGAAGAACA
>JACCDO010312275.1_pt1 | contig 14132 bp, 10 predicted proteins | sample 7446101 | NCBI WGS metagenome assembly JACCDO01 (sample SAMN15323440, study PRJNA562643) | freshwater metagenome | isolation source: river surface water | place: USA:Blue River Watershed | collected 2017-08-16
CTGTTAAAAAAATGCTGCCTGCATTTTGGGTAAACCCTAGACAAAAAAGCAAAGGCGGTTTGAGACTAACTGAATCCGGACATGAATGGTTGCAGTTGGCAGAAATTAAATGTTATCAAATTGATCTTCCAAAAGAAATAGAATGGACAAACAGGTTAATTATCCAATTGGATCAATTTATAGAAAGTCCATTTTATCTTACCAAAAAAGCTATCTACGTCTATAATGAAAAAATGGCTGTCCAATTAGTCCTATTTTCTGGAAATATCCAAAAATATGGCATCTCACGTGCTATGGCTGTTGCAAAAACACAACAAACAAACTGATTGACAACAGGTCATAATCCCTGTATAATCAATACATACGCTAACAAGACAGCGTAACAAATTTTCAACTCACTTTAAAGGTTTTAAAATGGCAGAAGCACTCAGCGGTAATCGTGCAGTTACTCCTAACGAGGCTAAAAAGTCTCTTCGTAAGTGCATTAAAATTAAGCGACCCGTTTTTATGTGGGGTCCTCCAGGTATTGGTAAGTCCGATATTGTTAAACAGATTGGCAACGAATTCGAACGTGAAGTTATCGATGTTCGTTTGAGTCTTTGGGAACCCACTGACATTAAGGGTATTCCTTATTACAATAGTCAACTCAATACTATGTCTTGGGCACCTCCTGCAGAATTGCCTACTGATCCTAATTCTACTGCTATTCTTTTCCTTGATGAATTGAACTCTGCGGCTCCTGCTACTCAAGCGGCTGCTTATCAATTGGTGTTGAATCGCCGTGTCGGTACTTATGTACTGCCAGAAGGTGTTTCAATTGTTGCCGCAGGTAACCGTGAAACTGACAAGGGTGTTACTTACCGCATGCCTGCTCCGCTGGCTAATCGTTTCCTGCATATTGAACTCAAGACTGATTTTGAAGATTGGTTGATGTGGGCTACTCGTAATAAACTGCATGAACAGGTCGTCGGTTATGTTTCGTTTGCTAAAGCAGATCTGTACGACTTTGATCCCCGTAGCTCTAGTCGGGCCTTTGCTACTCCCCGTTCTTGGTCCTTTGTCAGCGAACTGTTGATGGATGATGACTTGGATGAAAACACTCTTACTGATTTGGTTTCAGGTGCTATCGGTGAAGGTCTTGCTGTTAAGTTTATGGCACACCGCAAGGTTGCCAAGCAGATGCCTAAGCCGGAAGACATCCTTAACGGAAAGATCCAAAAGATCAATATCAAAGAAATTTCCGCTATGTATTCTTTGACTACTTCTATGTGCTATGAGCTCCAAGAAGCCGACAAGAAGAAAGCAAAGAACTGGGACGAAATGGCTGATAACTTCTTTGGGTTCATGATGGATAATTTCCCAACTGAACTGGTTGTTATGGATGCCAAAGTTGCTCTTACTAACTATCAACTGCCGTTTGATGCCAGTAAGCTCAAGAACTTTGATAAGTTCCACGACAAGTTTGGAAAATACATTATCCAAGCAATGGAAGGTTAAAATTGGGCCCTTAGGGGCCCTTTTTACTTGACTTTTGGTAAATGATATTGTATAATATATGTATTGAAACAAAAAGGAAGAATTATGTCCGAAGTAATGAAGGCAGAAAAAGTTAAAAACACCAAACTCGCTAAAGAGTATTCTTCGTCCGAGAAAGCTAAAATTGTTGATAAACTGATTACAGCCCGAGTAGGTTTGCTGTTGCGTCATCCGTTTTTTGGTAATCTAGCTACTCGCCTTAAATTGATTGATGCGTCTGACTGGTGTGCTACACTGGCCACAGATGGTCGTAATTTCTATTACAACCTCGACTTTGTTAACAAACTCAAGCCTAAAGAAGCAGAGTTTGGTTTTGCACACGAAGTCTTACACAATGTTTTTGATCATCTAGGTCGTCGAGATGGTAGAGATCCTCAGTTGTCTAACATTGCCGCTGACTTTGCTGTTAATCAAATTCTTAAAGATGAAAAGATCGGTGAAGTGCCTAGCTTCATCAAAATCTTTCAAGACAACAAATATCGCGGTTTTAGTTACGAACAGATCTACGAAGACCTCTACGAGAAGGCAGAAAAAATTGATTTCAGTCAACTCGGAGAACTGCTCGACGAACACCTAGACGGAGAAGGTGACGGAGAGAGCGACGGAGAGAGCGACGGAGACAATGAAGGCAAGGGTCGACCACGTCTTAGTGCTGAAGAACGTAAAAAGATTCGAGACGAGATCAAAGAGGCCATGGTAGCGGCGGCACAGGCCGCAGGTGCTGGTAAGATTCCTGCAGGCGTTGCACGTCTTATCAAGGATTTTACTGAGCCTAAGATGGATTGGCGTCAACTGCTTCGTATGAATATCCAAAGTATCATTAAAAGCAATTTTAGCTTCCAACGTCCTAACCGTAAGAGTCAACACTGCGGTGCTGTCTTGCCCGGAATGATGAACGAAGAAACTATTGATGTATGTGTTGCTATCGATATGAGTGGAAGTATTTCCGATAAGCAGGCAAAAGACTTCCTAAGCGAAGTTAAAGGCATCATGGATGAATACGTAGACTTCAAATTGGATCTGTGGTGCTTCGATACTAGTGTTTATAACTATGCAAAGTTCACCGGTGATACCGCAGACGAAATTATGGATTACGAAGTTAAGGGCGGTGGCGGCACTGATTTTGATGCCAACTACGAATTCATGAAAGAAGAAGGCATTGAGCCCAAGCGTTTCATTATGTTTACTGATGGATATCCTTGCGGTAGCTGGGGAGACGAAGACTATTGTGAAACATTGTTTGTTATCCACGGTAACGAATCCATTGTTGCACCCTTTGGTCAGACTGCCTATTATAAATAAAGTAGGTATATAATGGCTATCAGCAAAGGAAGGGTGAATCCTCTTAACGTCTTATCAATGAGACGGTTAAATAGGATTCCCCCAAATTTTAGTAAAATTGTTATCAAGAAATTTATAGATATTAGAGAACTTGATAAATGGATTTATCTTAATTTGGACAGTAGGTATTGTGTCAGAAAATGCACTATCGTAAATGATAACAAGCTAAGTACTGCTATCGAGATAGGTATTGAAGATGCAAAAGAACTTTCTATGCTTTCTTTGGCCTGCCCAATTTTACATAAGGAATAAAGGAAACAAAGATGTCTGAACAAAAGCAAGCACCAGAACTTACAATTACAGATTTACAAAATGTGAGGTCAATTATTGACATTGCCGCAACACGGGGTGCTTTTAAAGCCGCCGAGATGTCAGCTGTAGGATCTGTGTTTAATAAGTTAGATACATTTCTACAAGCTGTAGTTCCTGCACAGCAACCTGAGCAGGCACCGGCACCAGAAAGTAAATCAGAATAAGGATAAACAATATGAAACATGTTGGAAAAATGAAAAACAACGGAGCGAGGGTTGTTGTTCTTTTTAGAACTCTCCCAGGAGATCCGCTCAGTGCATTAGTATGCGGAACTAACGGACTTCCGGATGCATTTCACGACTCTCTTATGAGTCTGGTAGAAAGTGATTCCGGTCAACAGGCAAATGAACTAGCTGACATTCTTGCAGTCCGACGATTCCCCGACGGTTCCAACATGTTGGAATTTTTGCACAGGAATAGTCTTTTAACTAAAGTGCCTACGTCCGGAGTAACAATGGTCTTTGATCCTAAAAATCAAATGCAGTTAGATGCTTTGAATCAACTAATTGCTGACCAAAAAGGTGTAACTATTGATCAGTTGGCCATTAGCGAAGACAGTGAAGAAGAAGCCAAAGTTACTGAAAAAACTGTTGCAAATAAAAACAAATGGGAAAAGGCTAGAGAGGAAAAAGCAATGAAGGAATCAGTTGAGCAAGCTCAACTAGAATCACTAGAACTTAGTCCTGCAGAAATGCGTAGTCGTGCAGATGCTCTTTATAAAGAGGCTGCTAGGTTACGAAAAGAGGCAGATGCAATTGATCCGCCAAAGAAGAAAACAAAAGCAGAAGCTGAAGCATAAAAAAGCCCCGGAAGGGGCTTTTTTAATATACCATTACTTCAATAACTCCAGTGTCCCCATCAAAGTCTTGAAGTGCTCTCCCTAATACTGCCATAGGATTAGTTCTATGTCCATACTTACGTACTTCGGCATGGCCGGGTGTGCTAGATGAAACTAGTATATCGCCTTTCTTAATTGGGCCTTTTACTTTACATGGCACACGGCCTTTTAATGCAATAGCAACACCGTTTTCTAGACTATCGTTCATTAAGTATGCAGGATTAGTTGATACAATACCTGCAATTCCTTCATGCTCATAACTAGAACATATAGTAACTTCAGCTGTACCGCCCAGTCTTAAAACAGTGCCAGGTTCATACATAGCATCGGCTTCGTATTTTTCAGCAAGGTCAGCGTAGACTGCTGTAGTTGTATTGGCGTAAACAATTCCAAACCTGTTACCATTTTGTCCAATGTTGCCAATACCATTACTACCAGATTTAAAAATTTGAGTACAAGAAATGTTTGTTGCTGTAAACAAATTGGCACTAGGGTTATATGAAATGCCAGGGTCAGTTCTAATTACTTCTTCACCATTGGTATTATCAACAAATGTTACATAGTGAGTGGCATTGGTAGTAAAAGTCGGTTCTAATAAAACTGTATTTGCAACTTGGGCATTTCCCACAACTCCCTGAACGTCTCCAAATATTCTTACTGCATGAATATCGTTAAATGGTACTGAAAAACTACCAATGTTAACACCTACTCCAGGGGTTCTACTCGGCATTAACGCAAGGTTCTCACTTGCATCAATGTTAACTATGTTGAATAATGTTCCGCCCGATGTCGCATTTAAACTAATCCTATTTAGATCGGTACTGATTTGAGCACCGGTAGGATTTGTAAACATTCTTAAACCGTTAGATGCAATGTTCATTCCCTCGTTACTGGTAATTCTTACCTGTGTACTAAAGTTAGGTGCTGCATATGTTACGTATTCGCTGGCTAGTTTACTTGCTAGTCTTAAACTATCGGCTGCTGTACCCCAAACCATATATCCGCCTGTAGTAGCAGTAGTAGAAACTCCGCTAGAATTATCAGCAGCACGAAGTGTTAATCCTCGTTTAATTTTTGGAAAGGGCACCGAATAGTCTTCAGAAACAGGTGTAAATTCATCATCAGAAGTAATAGCTACTGCTATAACATCGGATTCGTTATAATAATCCTGTATCTGATGTTTTAAAACATACCTTAAAAGTCCGTCGGTTCCTTCTAGTAAAACTGGAGTTATTGTGTTGATTGCAGCCTTAGCAGAAATCTGCGGTCCGATTAGAACATACTTACTGCCGTCATAAAAATATAATTTTCCTTCAGTCTCGTTATAGTGCAGATCACCTTTTAGTTGATCTGTCGGATATTGTGAACTACTATCTAATGCTGGTAAAGATTTAAAATTAGATCCATTGTAGAATTTAATTTTTTTACTTGAGCTATCGTACCAAATTTGACCAGTTAAAGGTTTTGCTGGCTGTCTGGGCGATGCAAAATTTTCTAAAAGTTTTACAAAATTAGAAGCAATAGATTCTCCGTATCCTGCATAATTTTTTCCTACAAGTGTAAGATCGCAGGCTGTAACATTTATAGAACCGTCTTCAATAGTTACTAGTTTGTTACCGTTTGATTTGTTAATAATATATGCCATCTTTATCCTCTTGATACCATTACTTCAATTGTTTTTACTTCCGAAGATGTATAAGTTTCCATTGCCTTTGCAACTAGGGTGCCGGTTTTAGGGGCTACACTTGCCATTAAAGTTCCGGGCACTGTACCAACTACTAACATATCTCCTTTGAAGACGGGTCCTGTAACTTTACATGGAACCCTACCAATAAGTGCTAGTGCAACAGAGTTTTCTAATCCGTCATTTAAGATCTGTGCAGGATTAGTTGTTACTATACCGGCAACTTTTGTTGTCTTTGGAATTTTGGCAATAGTTACTTCTTTTTCGCCGCCAAACATAACAACTGTTCCGGGTTCATACTGCTCATCGCTAGAATATTTTTCTGCAATGTCAGCATAAGTTGATCTTAATTTACTATTTGCAGTTAAAGACCAATCGCCTTCAATTAATCCAGTTGTTCCTGTACTACCTGATGTAATAAATCTAGACCTAACTGTTCCTATAATTCCTAAATTTGCATTTAGCTGATCAGTATCTAACGATGCAAAACTTGCGTTTGCTGTAATAAAGTTACCGTCAGTTACATCAAAGGAACTACCAGCATCAAGTTTCCAGTTACCTACTACCATTCCTTCTTCACTGGTTCCGCCGGCATTCAAACCTTTGGTAAAGACTGTAGCAAATCTTGCATTACCAGCACCAAGATTGATAGATGCATCAACTCCTGGTTCAATCTTACTACTCGAAGTTAAAATAAATTTTCCAACTAAATTTGCAGAAGTGATGCTACTTCCTGCATTAATTTCGCTAGTATATACTTTTGCAAACTTATTAACAGTAGAACCTAAAGTTACTGTAGTTCCCAAAGGCCTTAGTTCGTTTGCTTGAATTACAACGGATCTTCCTATAGCCTGCAATGTTAGATTGCCGCTTTCACTGGTAAAAATTGTGGAAGTGCCGATTCCAATTCCGTTACCGTTAGTAAACGACCATCTGCCTGTTATTGTTTCGTTAGCATCTGCTTTTAGATAGACATCGTCTGAACTTAATCCAGTTCCGGAAGCCAGATTAAAACCTCTACCAATTTTTGTAATTCCTGCGGCGTAGACATCTTCATTAGTAGCTACAAAAAATTCGTCATTAGAAACAGCACCTAATATTTCTCCGTCGGCAAACATTAAAATACAAGCGTGTGAAATATTTTCAATGTCTTTAATTGCACGAGAAACAAATCTTGTTCTTCCAAAACCAGGAACGGCTTCTGGACCTATCAATGTATAGTTTGAAACTGTATTTTTTATAAACAACTGATCTCTAGAAGTATCATACCAGAAGTCACCAGTTGTTGCATTTGTTGAAGAAGTTGCAGATGCTGTAGTTAATCCAAAAGTTCTCCATTCCCCGCCATCGTAAATTTTAGGTTTTAGTGTACCTGCTGTTTTATCAAACCAAATTTGTCCCTGTATCTTATTAACTGGTTCAACAGTTCCGGCAAAATTTTCCAACAACCATAAAAAGTTATCGTTCTGTATAGTTCCGTAACTAGTAACATCTTTACCTATCAAATAAAGACTAGAAGAAGCCTGCTGATCGACTACTCCGTCGGCAAGAGTTATAAAGGCTCTTCCATCAAAAAAACTTAAATTATAAGGCATTAGTTACTCTCCGTTATACGTTCCTTCTAATTATCCAAGAACTGAATGTAGATGTTGTTGCGGTATTATAAGCAAGTGTTACATCAACTGTTAAATTGGTTCCAGAATAAGCAGTAACTGTTCCCTCTAAGTAGTTAACCTGGGTATCAGTTTCTCTTATAGTAACATTTGTTCCTGTTGAGAATATATCTCTCCATGTTGTTGGAGCACTGTAAATTGTTGCACTATTTTTATTAACCGTAAACGTTCTAGATCCTGTGCCCAATGTAAATGGACTAGTAGAAGTTAGATATGTTGTATCCACATCTTCGATAAATGTCCAATATCCGCCGACTACTGCAAATAATTTTACAGATCGAACTATTCTAGGCATTGGCGTAGAAATTGTTACGTTACCAGCTAATTCAAAATCTGTCACTAGTAATGTAGAAGTACTTGAAACTGTATTAATGAAAGACGTAGTTGCCGAAGTTGCAGTATAACTAATACCGGTAACAATATTAAACAGTCTTCTAACAGTTGAAGTATTAAGATTACTTAGAACATAGGTTGCAGTAGTTGGTTCGTATCTTGTACACAAAACACTTGCACGGGCACCGTCTGGTTGTACATAATAAGGATCGCCAAAACCGTCCACCGGTAATGTAGAATCTAAGATAGCAATAATTTCATCGTCGACGTTAACAAAATCAGTAATGTCAACATTTATCGTATATGGTTTTCTTCCGCTAAATCCGCCAAGTGCTCCTGCAATACGACCTTCAAAATACCCTTTAGTTACAGCATAATCGTCTGGATCGGTATCTAGTGTAGGTGCCATTCCTGCAATTTTAGTAGAAGAATTTAAATCAACTATATTGTTCGATGGTGCTAAAACTAGGCTTGACAATGGATTTGTCGGAGTATTAATTGTTGTCAGAGTGATATTTGTAACTGTTAGATAACTTAATACTGGTAAGTTTTGTAGGCCTGGTGCTGATCTAACAGACGGACCAAGTCTAAAATCTGCTGCACCATCCCACTCAATAACAGTACTACCACCAATTTTATAAGAACCAGCAGTAGTTAATGTATCTATGTTTACATTTGACTGCCAAGATTTTGTGCTGTTATTGTAGACCCAAATTTTATCAGTAGTACCTTTGAGTGTAATACCGCCACCATCGATAAATGAATCTGTAGCAGTAGTCTGACCTGTGGCTAATTCAATGTTTTTATCTTGAACTTTAATAAAAGTAGTTTCTACGCTTACTTGACTACCCATTACAGTTAAATTACCAGCAATGTGTACATCACCTACAATATCTACATCAACTTGAGGATTACGTTTAAAAATACCTAATCTATCATTAACAGAATCAACATGTATAGCAACCGCATCAGTTCCGGTAGTTACACTATTGTATCTAATTTCTAAAGGCTCACCCTGAATGGTTCCTCTAACAACACTAGTCTTAACTCCGGTATTATCAACCAATAATTCAATATTTGTGTTTGTACCGATAGATAATCCGTTGTCGTTTTCAATATCAATTTCACCAGTTGTAACTTGATAAGTATCCTTTAACCATAGAGTAGCAGTATTAATTCCTGCTACACTTTCTGCACTGGTTGCTGTTCCATAAAACTTAGCACCCAATGCACCATTAATCATTAATCCGGGTCTAATTGTACTAGTGTTTAGATCTGTTTCTAATAAACTTCCGCTAATAAGGTTGATTGTAGATGTTGACATTACTGCCCATCTAACACCTTCACTCCAAAAAATTGATACATCTCTGTCAAATCCAGAAGTGTCTGTTATTGTTTCAACAAACCACCCTTCTTTACCTGCACTGTCGGAATATTGTTTGGCTGCTAATTGCCATTCACTTCCATCATACCATTTTAAAAGATTGTTTGTAATATCAACCCAAAGATCTCCTCTAACAGCACCCGATGGTTGAACAGGACTAATAGTAGGAGAACCAACTGGTTTAAATGTACCAGTTGAATAAACTTTCAATCTTCCTTCGCTAGTGTCAAACCAAGTTTGCCCAACAACAGGGCTAGAAGGTTCTAATAAGTTAGCAAAATTTTCTAACAAAGAAACAAAGTTGGTGTTTACGTATTGACCGTAATTGTTTACATTTTTACCAACCAAAGTCAAACTAGTTGATACGTCATCAATCGATTGATCGGCTATTACTGCCAGTGTCTTACCATTTGTAAATTTAATCGTATATGACATATTTTATTAAGCCTTGATAATATAATTCATTGCATGGAAAGGATTCATAACTGTAGTCACCATACCTGTTGCTGTTCCTCCAAAGCCGGGAGTTGGAAACGGAAACTGCTGAGAGAACGATGTTGCAGTTAATGTAGCTGTAGTCGAACCTCCTACCACTGCTGGTGCTGTTCCTAAAGCAGCTTGACTCGGATTTGGTGTGTTAGCTCCAACTACACGATTGGCAGTACCACCACTACTAATAAATCCATTGGTCATGTTATCATAACCTATGATCATTCTGCCCCTTAGATCCGGAAGTCTAAACTGTCCTGTTACTAAAGTCTTTCCATATGTGTAGCCTATTGCGGCAAACAGTTCAGGATAGTCACTTCTACTAACAACTGCTCCGTCACAGAATAACCATCCCTTGCTCAATGTAGTTGCAGCCGGAGGCTTCTCAACTCCGGCAAACGGTAGAATTGTACCTGGAGGAATTAAGAAATCCAAAACGTCGGAAAGGAACGCATTTCTATTTGCTTTTACTAGTCCGGAAACTCCAGATCCAGAAAGAATTGTATAAGATGAAGTAGAAGTAGGAATGCTTCCTAAAACGTTAACACTAGGAACCCTAATAACAAAATCATTGATGTTGTTTTCGCCGCCTAACAAACTTCCAGGAATAGTTAATGCATCGTTTACAACATAATTTGTTCCTGTATTGGCTACTCGAGAAATAAAATAAGATCCGTTACTCTGTCTTACTATATCAAAGAAAGCACCGTTTCCTGCACCGCCGTTAGCAGGTACTGATGGAAAACTTACTGATTTTACAGAAACAAGTATTTCATCTGTAGGAGCTACGCTAGTAGCTGTAGACCTATTACTAATTGCCTGTGCTTGCAAAGATGTTACAAAATTCTTAGGGTCACCTGTTCCGTTATAAGTTATACCATTACTGGCTAAATCACCAGACATAGTAATCTGAACCGCAGACGATAATCTTGTAGCAACCGTAGCAGTTCCTTGAAGGTCACCTTTAAAGACTGTACTATAAATTTCTCTAAATGCTGTAGAAGTTGATCCCACAACATAAACATTGTGTGCCGCAGGTTGAATAAACTGTTTTATACCAGTATCGGTAGAATTTCCTATTCTTATGCCTGTTATAAAAGTTGCAGTGTTTGAAAAAGTCGAAATATTTTCAAACACTGCTCTACCAGAAATTTTTGCTGATCCTGCTACAGTAAATGCATCATTTGCATTACTAGCAATAGTTAACGTTCCTGAAAATTTTGCATTTCCTGCAACATCTAAAGTAAATTGTGGACTGGTATTATTAATACCTATTCTTTTGTATTGTCCGTCGATAGTTAAAATTTCTTGATATGTATCTGTATTATCTAGAACTTGGAAAGCAAAAGAACCATCAACTTTACTGTTGATAAATTTATTTTTAAACGTTCCTTCTTTTAGAATGGCAAAAGTTGGATCAACTCCCAATGTTATGCCATTCCTAGCATTAATAACTCCACTAATTGAGTTGTCAATATCATTTCTTACAAAATAGTTTCCAGGTATAACTGCTCTCGACGGACTGGTAACCAATATGTTTTGTGCAGCATATGCGGTAGCATTGAGAATGGCACTATTATTTGAAGTCAAATTTAGACCAGGCTTAATTGCTTCAAAACCATCAATTTTAATTTGTGGTGTAAATTGATCAGCACTGATAATTTCTACAATGTTACCGTCAACATAATTTGCAATTATCTTATGATCTACACCTATTGTATCTTTAATAGTCTCAGGGATAGGACCAGATTTAGTTCCGCCATCAACTGAAGGACCCACTAAAACCCACTGGCCTTCTTGATTTTTGATCTTGAGCTGATATGTAATTGTATCTACCCAGATATCTCCTGTAACTGACTCGGGTGGTTCGTCGGGAGTTTGATAAACTCCGTTTATCGATTTCCAATTAGCACCACTTGCAGTGCCGTCATTTATCTTAAGTCTGTTGGTTACATTGTCGTACCAAAGTTGTCCTTCAATAGGATTATTCGGAGGACTGCCGCTGGCAAAATTCTCCAGCATGTGCAAGAAATTAGTTGCAAGATCTGCTGCATAACCAGATGCATTCTTGCCTATTAGAGTTAAACTAGTTGAATAGTTATTACCAGGATTTCCAGGTAATCCGTCGTTAACAACAATAGGATTACTATATTTTGTAGGATCAGTAAATCTAATTGTGAAAGACATGTTATGCTCCTACTCCGCTAATACTTTGTACTCTAACTGTATAATCTATTTGAATAAGTCTGTTCAATGATTTTTGTACAGGATGAAAGATAACGTGAGTTAAGAGTAATTCGTTGCCGGTTAGGTCATAGCCTACTAGACCTAGTTCGTCAAAAACATATTGACCGTCAAGATTTGAACTATTATCAAAAGCTAGTTGTCCACTAGGCTCGCCAAAATCAAGTAAACAACTAACTAACAAATCGCTATAGGTTGCACCAACTAGATGTCTTGCTTCCATAAAATTTCTAGTAGGATCAAGATTCGATGAGCTAGCTGCATCTACAGATTTTTCGTATGTCTTATTGTACAAAGATGCATTCTGTCCTACTGAATTCGGAGTTAGATAGGTAATAATGCCAGTAGGATCAATCCTACTTCCTCCGTTACCAAATGCCATTTTGCTAACCCAACCGTAGCCTTGATTTCCAATACTGTTTACTAATGCAAGACTAAAATTTTCATAGTGGATGGCATTACGCTTATTAACAAATACTTCTTTTGTTTCAGGGTCGTAAATTTTTAGATGGCCTTGAAGGGAAACTCCGCCAACTTCGTCCGGTTTTTTATTTTCTTCTTGCATCTTATCTTGTTGTGATTTCAATTCGTCTTGCATGTTCATACTTATCCATTATAATTTTATACTATGTTAATAGTATTACCCATGACAGAATGAACTGTACACTGATAATACAGTGTAGAAGGTGCGTTCATAGGTACAGTGATTGTAGTCGTTCCGGTTGAGCTTCCACTAACTCCGTTTGTATAAGCTACCCCGCCATTACTTACTCTTATTTGAAAAGGATGACCAGATGCGTTATTAACAAAATTATAAGTAAATCCTCTATAAAGATAGAGCACAGGATCATCAGTATTTCCAGAAACTATTCCTGGACCGCTAAATGTATAAGAAATAGTGCCGTTATTAGTTAATGTCCAAGTTAGTCCTGCAAAAATTCCGGTAGCACCAGTTGCACCAAGGCCAGTAGCACCTGCTGGACCAGTAGGACCAGTTGCACCAGTTGAGCCAGTAGGACCAGTAGCACCGCCAGGATCGCCCTGCGGGCCAGTTGCCCCAGTCGGACCCGAAGCTCCGGTAGCACCTTCAGGGCCAGTAGCACCAGTAGATCCAATCGGACCAGTATCTCCTGTATTTCCCTGAGGACCTATTTCACCGGTTAGATCAAATAACCAATTACTATATGTGCCTTCTCCTTCAGTATTAACAGGTCTAAGAATTAAAGTTTTATTTGTAAAACTTACAATTTGACCATATATACTTGCCGAAGTTGCATAAGCATAGACATAATTTCCGCCCATAAAAGCAGATTCAGAAACTGCATTTTTATTAGTAATAAATGTTTTAGTAGCAGTGCTAATTTCGTGTGTACTTGTAGAAATTAACCCGGCAAATCCTGGGCCAGTTGCACCAGTCGGACCAGTTGCACCAATTGGTCCAATGTCTCCTGTCCTTGCAAAGGTCAAAATTACTTCAGCTTGATCATCAAATCTAAATACGCCATCTATATGAGCACAATCAATTTTAAAATAACCTTCTTCTTCTGATATTGCAGTTACGGTAAAAATTGCATAGGTACTTGGCGAATTTGCAACACCGACTCTAAAATGTCCTTTTAATGGACTTGTACTGTCATCTATTGTTCTTAAGAAACTTTGAAGATCTACACCATTTATATCTCTATCATCAATATAAAGAATTGTAGCATCGGGTAATGTCTGATCATTAAATTTAACTCGCCCATTGCCTGGATCGTCATCACTAATAGCGGTACTAAATCGATAGTTAACAGTCAATCCGCCAAAACTACCAGCAGGCCCAGTAGCACCAGTAAGACCAGTAGCACCTGTACCTCCTCGCAATCCAGTAGCACCTGTACTACCTAACGGGCCTTGCGGACCAGTAGCACCAGTAGCACCAGTAGATCCTCGAGGGCCTGTAGCACCGCCGGGGTCTCCTGCAGGACCTTGGCTACCTGTTGCACCTGCATTTCCTTGAGGGCCTGTAGCACCAGTAGATCCTTGATACCCTTGAGGCCCTAGTGGGCCTGCTGAACCTGTAGCACCTACGGGACCAAGAAATCCCCTAAGACCTGTTAGAGATATTGTCCAGTCGTTGTAAGTTCCAGTTCCTACAGTAGTAACTGCGTTTACTACCATAGTAGTACCAGTATAACTTAAAATTGTTCCGTCAATGACTGCATTAGCATTAGTACTCGTATTAGCAACTAATCTAATTTTAGATGTTGCACCATAAGCAGTTTGAGATTTATTTTCTTCTGTAACAAAAGTGAAAAG
>JACCDO010523104.1_pt1 | contig 14131 bp, 5 predicted proteins | sample 7446101 | NCBI WGS metagenome assembly JACCDO01 (sample SAMN15323440, study PRJNA562643) | freshwater metagenome | isolation source: river surface water | place: USA:Blue River Watershed | collected 2017-08-16
CAAGCAGAACCGCCGTCGGCGCAACGAAGTCCAAGGCTGAGAACCAATCGGTTTGACTGTTTGCGATAACGAAGACATAGCCTGCCAGACCCATGGCGACCAAGGCCCAAGCGATTCCCTTGGAGGATCCGACATCACCGCGCCGGAGCTCCTCGCGGGTTCTGGCAGTCGGACGATCGCATTCCGGGCAAGTTAGGTCAGACTTTTGGATTGCTGCTTCGCAGTGTGGGCAATTCATTCTCAAAGCTTAGAACCACAAGCGGGATTCTGTCGTCTAGTGAGTCAAGAGGTAAATGATGTCAACCTGCTTGCGGCCAACATAGAGCGGGATGTTTAGTTCATAACCAATTCCCACCGGAACCACGATGCGCTGGAACTCGCCGGTGGAAGCGGGGATTACAACCCAGCGATCGCCGATTCTTGCTGAAACCCGCTGACCTTCAAAGCCTCTGACGTAGAGCACAGCCTTACCGTTGAAGGAACCGACGGTGACCTTGTTTACTGGCTCGTCCAGCATGCGCACAAACGAACCGGTCTTGACCTTGCCGGCACCATAGTCAATTTCAAGTGCGTAGAGGCCAGGCTTCAGAGTCGGCAGCTTGAGCACCAACTTGTTTGGCAGCTTGCGCAAGATCTGAACCGGCTTACCACCAACGGTAACGGCCTTGACCATGTTGAGTCTTGTGCCCGTAAGTGCCAACTGTCGCACTGTGTTTGCCTTCCACAAAATCTCTGAGGTTGGCTCAGACACCTTTGGCTTAGGGCTGACAACAGGACCTGGTGGCAATACCGGTGGAACGATAACGATAGGCCCTGGCGGAGGAACCACAACCGGAATTGCGGTCCAGAGCGCATACAACGTTAGGTTCTGGTAGCTGCTTGGGCTGAATGGGAAAGACACCGCTGTGGTGGCATCGTTCAAAGTAGTTGACCAGCCAGCAAATGTGAAACCCTGCTTGGTTGGGCTGGTTGGTTGAGTAATCGAACCGGCCTGCGGGAAGGTTGCGCTTGAGACTAGGGATCCGCCATTGCTGTTGAAGGTAACGGTGAATGTTGCAAGAGCCGGGGTCACAACGCCGGAGACCGAGCTTGGGGCAGAGGTTCCAATCGCGTTCGTTGCGGTCACGGTGAATGAGTAAGTCGAGCCGTTTACCAGGCCAGAAACAACACACGAGAGTGTCACGGTGGTACAGCTGCCGCCACCATTTGTGGCCGTGACGGTGTAGGACGTGATGTCCGAACCACCGGAGCCAGGTACGGTCCACGAAATCGAAGCGCTGGTGTTACCGGCAGTTGCAACTACGTTGCGAGGCGCATCTGGCCTGGTAGCGGCAACCACAAACTCTGGGTCTTGAGTCATTTCTACAACAACCTGACCATCAACGGTGGCGGTCGCAACCTCAATCGCAACACCATTGACGATCATGAAGACCTTGGCACCGATCTTGATGTTTGGATTGATTAGTGTCAACGTGACCGGCTTGCCGACTGCAGTGTCGGGGACGGTGGCTGAGTCGCCGGTGCCCTTGAGCCAGTGCACAACGACGGAGGTGTAGTAGGCAAAGCTGGAGTCAATTAGGTTGCTCGGTCTGGTCAGATCGTCCACGAAGGAAACGCTCAGTACCGTGCCGTTATCGAGCGCACCGTTTGGCAAACTGATCGAAGCGCCAGTGCCAGATAGGGCGTGGTTACCCGACCAAGAGTGAGCACCCGTAATCGTGATGGTGGCAAGCGTGTTCAGGTGAGCTGGGTTGATTCCAGCAAGAGAGTTCTGGATCCACTTGGCGTAAAGAGTCTTTGAGGCTGACGGCGAATATGCGTTTCCAAGGGCAACAGCACGAGTGGTCAGAGCGGAGTCTTCATACCATCCGGTAAAGGTGAATCCGGCTCTGGATGGAGTTGGCAGAATCAATGAAGCCGATCGCGAGACGAAGTCTCTAGCGCGAGGGCTGGATCCGCCCTTGGCGTTGTAATTCAGTTCAAACGAACCATCAAGCCATCTCGCATACAGCATCAGCGTCGAGCTTGGGCTGTATGGGCTGGCGAGTTTGGTACCACCGTCGGTAAGTGACCAGCCATCGAATACGTATCCGTCTCGGGCATAGGTAGTGCCAGTTGGTAAGGAGATGCCAGCATTGCCAACGGTGTAGCTGGTGGTGGCAATTGCTGCACCAGAAATCCTGGTTCCACCATTCCAGTTGTAATCAACCAAATAGGTACGCGGCGTCCATTGAGCCACAAAGTTCTGATTTCCAACACCCACGTTGTAGGTGACTCCCAAGCCGTAGGTCAAAGAGCCGTCACTCCAACCGGCAAAGTCGTATCCGGTCCTGGCGCCAGGGTTAGGCATGGCGAAGCTCTGACCGATGGTTCTGCTCAAGCTGGCTGGAGAGTTGGCTCCTCCAGCGGAATCAAAGCTCATGGTGTAGTCAATCGCCTGCCACTGCGCGTAGAGCAAATACTGGGTGCTGGTCACGGTAAACGCAGTACCGGCTGAGTAACTGTTATTGGACTGATCTTTCCAGCCGATGAAGGTGTAGCCGTCACGAGTAGGTGCATTGCTTAGCGTGATCACGTCGTTAGCAAGACACGTGTTATCAACACCCTGACATTCAGTGTCAATGGTGACGATTCCAGTTCCACCATTGAGCGCGTACCGAACGGCATAGAGCCTGACCCACTGTGCTGTAAATGTCGGTGCGGTCTCGGTGAGGGTGAAGCGATCCAGAGCCTGGAAGGTGGAATTGCCATCGTTCCAACCGAAGAATTGGTAGTTGTTACCTCCAAAAACAATGGTGCTGCTAACCGTTGGACTGAGGGTAATGCTCGCGTTGTACTTGCCCGAGGTGTTCTGCGGGAAGGTTGCGATCTCGTTGGAGGACAAGGCAGTGCCCCCGAGTGCACCGCGTGCGTAAGTTACCGAAATGTCCTTCAGGGTCCAAATCGCATACAGGGTGACGTTGGCGTTAGTCGTGTAGGCACCGGAGTGAGCCGTTCCGGTGGGGTTGGCCGACCAACCGGTGAAGTCGTATCCGGTCTTAGCCATGGTGCCGACATTGGCCAGCGAGATGCCAGCGTCCCCGGTTGTGTAGCTGGTGGTGATACCGCCGGCAGGAGTTCCAGTCGCGCCATTTGGGTTGTAGGTGATGACGTAGGTGTTTGGCGTGAACTTAGGGTAGAAGGTTACATTCCCCGCACCGAATACATAACTATTCCCCGGTTGGTATACAGTTCCCGATCCGTCGGAGTTGATTGTCCATCCGGCGAAGGTGTAGCCGGCTTTCACTAGGTTGCCGGAATTTGCTTTGACAGTTGCACTCTGGCTGATGTTGTAGTTGCTCGAGTCGGTAGGAGCGGTTCCAGTATCGGATCCTGTTACCGTGTAACTGACCGAGTAGTTGATGGCATCCCAAAGTGCATAGAAGATCACTGGTGCTGAAATCGTCAAGGATCCGGAGTTCAAAACCTTCGTAGTGGCATCGTTCTGAGTGGTCGCCCAACCGTTGAAGGTATAACCGGTTCGAGCCAGCGTATTCTGGGTTGCCAGCGTGATTGCGGTTCCACCCGTGGTGTAAGTTCCTGAGGTCGCAGAAGGTGAGCCAGTGGTTGCGCCGTTCACGTTGTAGCTGTAGCTGTACTGTCCCGCGGTCCAGATTGCATAGAGCGTGATGGATTGCGAAGGAGTGTATGCCCCAGTGATTTTTGTTGTTGCATCGTTCTGGATCGAGCTCCAACCGCCAAAGGTGTATCCGGTCTTCGCCATCGTGCCAACCAAAGGCAACGTGATTGCACTGGAGCTGAGCGTGAAACTTTCACTGGATCGTTCTGGGGCGCCCTGTGAACCATTTCGGTCATAGGTGACCAGATATACCGGTAGTGGCCTGGTGACGCTCAGGACATAAGAGCGGGTCGAACCATCCTGGGCTGTAACTGTGATTGAGACAGTGTTGGCTCCGTAAGACAGGTTGATCGCATTGGATGAGCTGCCCGAGTTCACTGAGTTGCCGTTTACGGTCAGAGTCGCGAACTGGTTGTTCACCGTCGCCGACACTGTCATCGAAGCAACACTTGGACTGACAGTCACTGAGTAAGTGGTGCTTGAACTCTGGAAACCAGGGGTTAGTACTCCAGCGCTGAGTGATATGGCAGTTAGGGAAGCATCAGTAGAGAAGTCGTTTAGGTAGCGGAACTTGATACTGATTACCGACTGGTAACCGTCGTACTGCACATACTCGGCAACTGGGGTTGACGAATAGTTGTAGGCGGCGAGTGAGCCACCGAGCGCGGTTGGCACTCCTCTATTAGAGCCATTCACCGAAGGCGCAAGGAAGACCGTGTTCATCGAAGTCACGATGTTTGAGCCGCTCACACTCGCGGTGCGGTTGGGGCTTTGCTTGATAGAACGGTGGGTAGGACCATTCTCAATTCCCACTAAGAAGTAGGTATTGGCTGGCACTGTCACTGAAGTCGTGGCAGTGGTTTCCGAGAAGCCTCCAGCGCTGAAATTGGTAGTGGGTTGCTGACCTACAACGACAGGACTTGAGAATGAACCAAGAGTGTTAGGAGTGCTGCTGGCGGCAAAGTACCAGTTCCAGCTCCTCGAACCTGATTGATAACTGTTGACGCCAAGTCGATTAACGCCGTCGGCAGGAATGCGCAATTCGGTGTGCGCGTAGAACAACTGCCAGATCATGTTGTTGGTCGGGACCGCATCGGTGTCAAGCACTCCGGACTGGCTCGCGAAAGAGTTGAAGTAGGTGTTTGACGACCACGTCACTGAGGTTCCCAAGAATCCCGCTTCAGTGTGCAGCGTCGGGCCGAGTCGAGAAATGGTCACGGTATAGGAAGTTGAGGCCACTCCGTTTGGCGCTGTCACGTGAACGGTGAGAACCGATACGCCAACCGGAGTCGAGACAGTCACGGAAGTTGACGTTGGAGCCAGCAGATTTCCATTGACTCTGATTCGAGCTCCAAACTCAGCTACTTCTGGAGAGACTGTAATGAAAGCGCTGTTCGAAGGGACCGCAAGGGTGTAGCTCCTGGTTGCTGATACGAAGCTTGGCGAGAGCACACCCGGGCTGACCGTCAAAGCGGCTAGTGAAGAGTTGGTTGAAATGTTTGCGAGGTAACGCACGATTACTCGACCAGAGCCACCATTTGAACCATTGGCCTGATTTGCGCTCAACGACCCGGCACCGCGACCACCGTTACCGCTGTTAGCCGCACCATTAGAAGTTGAGAAAGAATTGCCGACTCCACCAGCACCACCGGCACCGTAGATCTGGGAGATGCCAGAGATCGAGCTAGTGAAACCAAGACCGGCGACTCCCCTGAGAATTCCAGTACTGGTGCCGCCGGGGCCACCCGCGCCACCACCGCCACCTCCGGTACCGCCGCCGCTGCCAAATGCTCCACCCTCAGCACCGGCTGAATTAGTTGCAGCCGCACCACCAGTTCCAGCAGCTCGCGCTACTGCTTGGTAGTCTCCGCGGCTTCGGCTACCGCCGTCACCTCCGAGCGAGAGGAACTTGTTGACGATGGTCAGGAACAACTCAGAGTTCTCACCGCGAGCACCGTGATTCTCTGCTGGGGTTGCAACCCGACTCGCGGTTCCACCAGCACCACCGGCACCAACCCGAATCGTCATCTGCGAGTGGCCAGAGACATCAATCGGTCCGGTCAACCTGACCTGGCCACCGCCGCCACCACCGGCTCCGCCGGCGTCATAAGCGCCACCACCGCCACCTCCGGCGGCTAGGACCATAGCTTCAATGCTGGATAGCCCACTCGGCAACTGCCAAGCACAAGATCCAGTGTTTGTGAAATCAAGCACCCAGTAGGGCTGGCCATCGATGTAACGACCAACCTGGCTCGGCGCACACAAACTAGACCAGACCGGGAACAGCACCACGTCAGAGTCAGTCAGATAGCTCGCACCCAGATCAAACACCTGGCCGCCACCGTCTGTAGTGCTCCAGCCGGTGACCCGGAAATTCGCCCTGGTGAAGTAGTGGTTCGCCAAGCTGGCAGCCAGCAGGGTAGCGCTGACCGAAGGCTGCTTGACAATCACCTGGTCGGAACCGGAAGCACCGGTGCCAGCGCGGAAGGTGATGCGGAAGTCATTGGCTGCCCACACCGGATACAAAGTGGTGTTGGCGTCGGTTGTGAAGCTGCCGCCTAGGTTGTGAGTTCTGGCACCGCCATCGGTGGTGGACCAGCCAACCACGTTGAAACCAGCACGAGTGAATGATGCATTGGCGCTGGCGGTGTTAGGGAGAATCAGGGTTGCTGCCTGACTCTTGGTGAAGGTCTGGACAGTTCCCGAGCCACTTGCTCCAGGTGCGAGGGTGATTGTGTAGTCAGCGCTGAAGCGCAATACGACGGTACCAGATCCTCCTGAACCACAGGAAGAACCACCTGAACCCGTGTTGGTGGCACCAGCTCTAGTTGCCTGGTTTGAAGAATCACATGTGACGACCCAGTCGCCACCGACATTTCCACCACCAACAGCACCACCAAGAAAAGCAGCGCCTCCGCCAGCAACCTCAATGCCAAAGCGAGTTAGCGATGCTCCACCGTCTTGGTTCGTGGCGGCACCTCCGGCACCTCCACCACCACCAGGGGCACCCTGACAGTTGGTTGACCCAGCAGCACTCGCTCCGGCATTTGCAAAGTAGTTGAAACCCGCATAGTTTGGATTCGCACCAGCAGCAGCACCAGATCTGGCGGTACAAGCCGCGCCACCACCACCGGAACCGCCAGAAGTAGCAGATGCAGGAGTAGGGGTTCCACCGGCTCCCGAACCACCACCTGGAGCGATGAATGATCCGAATCGACTTTGCTGGCCTTTGGTACCGGTATTACCAGTCACAAACTCGCTGACCAGAGTGAAAGTTCCACCGGTTCCAACCTGAACCAGGGTTGCTTGGCCGGGGGTGAGTGCTAGCGATTGGCTACTGACCAAAACAGCGCCAGCACCGCCACCACCCGCGAGGCCGTAGTAAGAACCAGCACCGCCACCACCGACAATCATGACGTCAGCGGCGGAAACACCCGCGGGCACTACCCAACCACAAGTGCCGGTGGTGTTGAAGCGAAGCTGTGTGTACGTCCTACCCGTTTCACCATAGGTCGCAGAAGTTAGATCGGTTGTACCAGTACCAACAAATGTCGTGGTGGTCGCGGTACAGGCATTCACCCAGATTGCGTAAAGCGTTATGCCAGAAGTTGCACTCGGCGAATAAGGCCAGGTTTCAATTCGATTGGCTAGGTCACCATTATTCGAAGTCTCGGTGGTCGACCAGCCGCCAAACACCACCCCTGATTTTGTTGGATCGGCAGGACGTTGAACGGTTCCGGCGGTGAAGAACGAGGTATCAGCAATTGAAGAACCGCCGTTTACGTCCCAAGAGACAGTGTTGGAATTTGGACTCCATGAGGCGACTAGCGTGCTGGTGCCACTCGGTGCTAGGTAAACCGAACCAGGCGAGATGGTGCTGGCACCAGTTCCCCAACCAGTCAACGTGTATCCGGCTCTGGTGACGCTACCGACGCTCGGAACTCGGATTCTTCCGGAGGTGGTCAGCGATGCTGGGTCAGCGTTGCCACCAGCTCGGTTGAACTGAACCAGGTTGTAGGGCACCGCTCCAAGTTCGCTTGGGGTAAATGCGCCCTGATAGAAGCGAATCGAGCGAATCCTACCCTCGAACTGTGCGTCGGCAGTCCAGTTACTCTTGCCGATGAAGTTGTTGGTGACAGTGACGTCTGGCATTACACCGAAACTCACGCTGGATCCGGCGGAGCCTCCATTCATAAGGCCGACGGTTCGCTGAGTGTCGTTTTTCCAGATGGTGCAACGCGAACCATCGAGTCGCACTGTCCAGCGCGCCATACCTGAGGTGAGTGACCCATCGGTCGTTCGACATTCAGAGATGACAGCGCCATTGCCCCAAAGGCCTACAGCTAGTTCATTTGTGGTGTCAAAGCGGCTAATGAAGAAATTGTTTCGCTCTCCAACGGTTGATGTTCGCATCTCACCGAAGTCAAAAAGACGTTCCCAGAAGTTTGCCGATCCGAAGTCGGCCTCGAAGTCAACCGTTATGCCACCGCTTCGGAAGCCACTGTAGGAAAAGTCTCCAACATCAATGAAGCTTCCGTTGGCATTTGTGCCGCCCGGGAAATTCCATGCCCTGGTTGCACTGTCGAGGGAAATAGCTCCATTCGATTGATTCACTATCGTGCCGCTGACGGTCATGGAACCAAGGTTGGTTACCGCAAGCGGACTGGTGCTCGCTGCGTCATAGGAAGTCACATCGGTTGAGTTGTAGTGCAGTCGCAGATATGCGTTTGGGTCTCGCGGCGTGGTGAAGGATGCAACGTTTGCGACATCGCCGCCGCCGTTATTGTTTACCGCTCGAATCCTGACGTTGCCATAGGTGGTTTCCGGCGAAAGTCCGGTAATGACAATTGGGCTCACAGTTTGAGATGCGGAAATCCAGGTGGTGCCCCCGTTTAATGAGTACTGATAGCCATTGATGGAACCAACGGTGTAAGCAGGGCCACCTGGAACATAGCTCGGGGCAGTAAATGAAATCCTTACGCTGGTGGTAGTGATGTCTGAGTTTGAGAGCGAAGTTGGAGCACTAGGCACAATGGAGTAGCGCAAGACGATAACTCCTGAGCCGCCGTCGCCACCCTCTGGTCCGGCCGAAGTTCCAGGAGCAATATCATCAAAGCCAGATCCGCCACCGCCGCCACCGGTGTTTGCGGAACCATTGTTTCCTGCCACCTCAATCTCGGTTCCATTTGCGCCACCACCGAGGCCACCGGGACCACCCGAAAGACCATCGGCGCCCATACCACCGCCGCCACCGCCACCGAAGTAGACCTGGCCGCCTGAGATGTGACCAACACCTAGTGCTGTTGCAATTGCCGGAGTGATCCAACTGATTGCCTTACCTACTCCACCGGCACCACCGACAGCATTGGTGTGTTGACCAGCAGTAAATTCTGTTGTGGTAATTCCGTTCGCGGTTGGCCTGGCACCAGCAGCGCCGGCACCGCCGCCGCCACCACCGGCCCAAACGTCACGGAAGTCGTCTAAATCACGCGCACCAGAGGCGCCCGCAAAACCACCGGTGAAGTTACCTAGATTGGTTCCGGTCAGGGTGCTCACGGCCTGTGATTGTGGTTGACCTGCGGTTTGGTTCCAGCCCGCTCCACCACCGTATCCACCGTCAACATTGGAAGAGGTGCCGTTGACACCCGCACCACCACCGATGGCCCGAATACCCGCGAACTGAGAGTAGAAACCCTTGCTGCCGATGTAGGAAGTCGGTGCTCCAACAGCTCCTGCGCCACCGCGGCCAACCGAGGCATTAAGGCCAGCCACAGGAATCGGGTGGTTCATGAATTCCAGGACAGCTCCAGCACCGCCACCGCCACCGTGTCGAGATCCACCGCCGCCACCGCCACCGACCACTAGAGCATCAACTTGAGTCACTCCGCTTGGGTTGTACCAAGCGTTGTCCTGGATGCCGTCGGCTTCATTTATGTATTTGAAGGCGATGTAGCAGAAAGTTCCAGACTGAACAACCGTCACAGCTGCGTCATTGTCGGTGTTCTGCTCGCAAGGTGCTGTTCCTACTGCGGCGGAAGCCGGAAGTGGGAAAAATCCAGTCAAGGCCAAGCTCAAAGAAAGCAGGCTGGAAATCATTGTTTTTCTGGAGCGTCGCTCGGCCTCGCGAGAGCTCAAGAGCTCCGCTTTCGACCGATTCGACAATACGCCCATAATGACCTAAATCTAAGGCATCGCCCGAAGGTCAATTCAGTAAAGCTTGGGTTATCCGTAGGTCAAAAAGTGGGGGTGTTTCGACCTGAAATATGGCTTTCTTGAAGCAGGCGATTTGATGTTTTCGAAGGGTTGGTTTCTACTCGAACCTAAGGGCATCGATCGGCTCTAATTTGGCAGCGGTTCTCGCTGGCCAAACACCGAAAACCACACCAACCACCAAACTGAATCCAAGCGCTAAGAGAACCGTCTCGAGCTGGATTGAGAACACCCAATCTCCGATGATTGCCAAGAAATAGGCCGCTATCTGCCCCAAAATCAAACCAACTACGCCACCGGCGAGCGAGAGCACGATTGCCTCAATCAAGAACTGCGTGAGGATGTTGGACTGCTTGGCTCCGATGGCTCTTCTCACACCGATCTCACGAGTTCGCTCGCGGACCGAGACGAGCATGATATTCATGATTCCAATACCGCCAACCACCAGGGAGATGCCGGCGATGCCGGTAAGCAGCAGCCCTAGGGTGTCGGTGATGCTGCTCACCGCGGCAATCAAAGAAGCCTGGTTGGTGATGGTGTAGCGGGCATCGGTGTCCACACCTAAGCCATAGCGCTCCCTGAGCAGACGATCGGATGCCAACTGCAAGGCATCCACCGCCTCCGGTGTCTGAGCTTGAACCACGATGCTGGAAACATACGGATATTGACTAAAGAGCTTTCTAGCAGCATCCAAAGTCACATAAACCCTGCCGTTGGTGCCAAAACCAGCCTGGTCATCGAGCACTCCGACCAGGCGGAAATCCTGACCATTTAGCTTCACGGTTTTGCCAAGCATGTCGGCAGTAAGGCCTAGGTCGTTGGCAGCGTCCGCTCCAAAAACCACATCTTTAGAGGTGGCGGCAAATGTGCTGTCAGAAAGGTAGGAGCCGAGCGCGATGTCGGGTTTGACGGCAGCGAAGTACTGCGAAGAGACTCCCACCAAACGGGCATTAACCCGCTTGTCACCTGTTGCGATGGTGCCCTCGTTTTGAGTTTGCACAAACATCACCGAAACCCCATCGAGCGCTGCTAGGGCTTCGGCATCTTGCTCGCTGAGGGCATCCGGAGCCATGGCGGTGATGTTGAGCTGGTTGGTTCCCAAGGTGGCAAGTGACTTATTGATGCCCTGCGATGCGCCATCCACAATCGAGGTCAGCGCCACGATGGCCGCCACTCCGATGACCACGCCAAGCATGGTGAGCAGGGATCTAACCTTGGTTGCCCAAATCCGGTTTAGGGCAAGTCGCGCGGTGCCGAGAAGTCTCACTTGACACCTCGCTCATCGCGTTCGATCCGACCATCTCGCAAGAAGACTCTTCGCGGAGCACTGGCGGCTATATCCAAATCATGGGTGATCAGGATGATGGTTCTACCCTCCTGATTGAGTTCTTGGAGAAGCTCAATAACCTGTGCACCGGTCTTGGAATCCAGTGCTCCAGTTGGCTCATCTGCCAGCACGATATCTGGACTGGTGACCAAGGCTCTGGCAATTGCTACTCTCTGCTGCTGCCCCCCGGAAAGTCGGTTGCGATCAAAGTTCAAACGCTCGCCAAGGCCTAGGCGATTTAGGATTTCGGTGGCTGCCGACTTCGCTTGTCTGGAACTCACGCCTTGATACAAAAGAGGTGCCATCACGTTTTCAATGGCGGTGGTGTTAGGCAAAAGTTGAAACTGCTGAAACACAAAACCAATGGCCTTGGAACGCAAGCTGGTGAGCTGGTTGTCATTGAGTTCACTGGTTGGATCAGAGGCGATTTTCACGACACCTGAGCTTGGTCTATCCAGGCAACCAATGAGGTTCATCATGGTCGACTTACCACTGCCCGAGGGTCCCACAATCGCTACAAATTCACCGCGTTCGATGACTAGGTCTACCCCGTCTAGGGCGACTGTTACCTGGTCACCAACTAGGTATTCGCGTCGAACATTTTCAAGTTCGACAACTGGATTAGCCACTGTTTCTAGCCCCCGGTGGCGGTCCAAAGTTCACTGGTGCTGGAATGCTTCCCGTCACTCCGGTAATCACCTGGTCACCTTCGCTAAGCCCGGAGGTAATCTCGACCAGGCTGTCGCCAGCAAGACCAAGTTCGACCGCAACGATCTCAACGCTCTGCTTACCATCGGCATCGACGACCAAGATTTCAACCTCAGGAACATCGCCAATCAAAGCGCTCATCGGGATGGCCAAAACACCTGACTTTTGCTCAACCTCAATCTCTGCGGTTGCACTCATACCAAAGCGAGCACCGTTCGGAACCTGAGAAACTTCGACCAAAACCTCATACTGCTTGATCCCGCTAACCGACTGAGCAACCTGCCCGATCTGCACTACCTCACCCTCAAAGGCGGCATTGATGGCATCGAGTTCGATGGTTGCCTTTTGTCCCAAAGACACTAGGTCGGCATCATATTCACTAACAAAAACCGAGACGATTGGCTCAGCACTTCCGATGGTGAGGACCGAACCTGAGGTTCGAAGTCCAGCAGCGGTGTCGATGGATCGCACCAAACCGTCAGAGATTGCAACAACCTCAACGCTCTGTCCCAGTTGGTTTAGGTAGGAAAACAAAACATCATCCGCCTTGACCGAATCTCCAGCCGAAACATTGATTTCTTCAATTTCCAAGCTCAGGCCAAACTGCACCGGAATAGCTGGCGAACCATTGGCAGAAACCAAGACCGGCTCTTCGCTTGGGCCATAGGCAAGCAGCTGCGACTCCGCAAGTTGACCGTTGGCAGACACGGTCTTGATGACCTCGGTCGATTTAGCCTCAAAGGTCTCGTATTCGGTGACCGTATTCAGACCGCTGTAAACAAAACCACCGACAGCTAATGCAATAACTGCGGTGATTCCAACAAGCCAGGGCCAACGCCGCTTCTTCATATTTGCTTCTCTCGTTAGCCGCCTGAGCGGGGAATGCATCTACAAGGTAAAACTGCCATAACCACCAGAAAGATTCCTGTGTAAATCTGGGGAGTATTACTTGTCGTAGCTGGCGCGTGCCAAGCGATCGACAATCGCCTCAGCCAAACCATCACCTTCAGGGGTAATTGCAACAATGCGAGTTAGCCCTAAGTCATCTGCCCTGCGAAGCGCGGCGTATAGCTCTCTGGCAAACTCGCTCGCGTCTTTTGGAGCGGACAGCCGGGTCACTCCATCCGGGGTGGCGACGCTAGCTAAGGCAATCAACCCATCCCCTGCTTGTGGCTCTTGATTAAGAACTAGCTTGGCGTTAGGAGCGTAGTGAGACTTAAGCGAACCACTGACTCTGATTTCCCCGGCATCGCCCTTTAGCTGTAGTGAGGTGACAGCCTTTACCTGGGCTGCGGTCACGGCCCCAAGTCGCAAGATTGCCGGCTGGCTGGAAGTGCAGTCAATGATGGTTGATTCGATGCCAACCTCACACTGCCCGCCAGCGAGAATCAGGTCGTCAACACCCAGATACTCTCCTAGTTCCCGCTCCACCGCTTCCGCAGTGGTTGGAGAAACCTTGCCAAAACGGTTAGCGCTAGGGGCGGCCACTCCCTGGCCTCCTAAGGCTTCGAATGCTGCCAGCAACTCAAGCGCTACGGGATGGTTGGGGATGCGAACACCAACGGTGTCCTGAGATCCAGTTACGAAATCTCCTGCCAAGGCCGAGCGCTTGAGGATCAAAGTCATAGGTCCCGGCCAAAAAGCCGAAGCTAACTTTGAGAGGTATTCCGGCTGAAAACTTGCCCACTTGAGAGCTTGATCCAAAGAACTAACGTGCACAATCAGCGGGTGGTTTGCAGGCCTGCCTTTGGTGGAGTAAATCTTTGCCACGGCGGCCGGGTTTGTGGCATCCGCACCTAGGCCATAGACGGTCTCAGTCGGAAAGGCGACTAGGTTTCCGTCCTTTAGCGCCTTGGCTGCGGCTGCAATGTCGTTGTTCATAACCTGACCAATTATGGGTTACAGCCGTCACAGCGGGAAGGGTCAATGCTGGTAATCCCAAGATCTTTCAGTTCAAAGAAATCACATGCCACGCAACCCAACTTTTCGCTCTTGGCGACCCTGGAATTGACTTCACCACAAGCCAGACAGGGAACACCGAATTCGTATGAGATCTTTCCAAAGCCAATCTCATTACACCCCGGGCAGTTAGAGGCAATTCGAGCAACCAGCTTTTCAGCGCAGGCTTGGATGTTGGCCTGTCTAGAAGGAGAGGACATTGCTCTAAAGTCGCTCTCCATCAAGGGTTCAAAGCCTTGCGCCCAAAGCTCTTGGATGCGATTGCGCAACTGCTCTTGGTCGCTCAAACCCTTCTCAATTGAGATTGA
>JACCDO012206683.1_pt1 | contig 14131 bp, 12 predicted proteins | sample 7446101 | NCBI WGS metagenome assembly JACCDO01 (sample SAMN15323440, study PRJNA562643) | freshwater metagenome | isolation source: river surface water | place: USA:Blue River Watershed | collected 2017-08-16
CGGCCACGCTGGGCTTCCAGCTGCCCTACAGCCCGCAGGACGTCTACCGGCGCGGCATCGCCCTGGCACAACGCTACAGCCAGGCCCAGCACGAGGGGCGGCGCTTCGAGGCCCTGGAGCCCGCCCAGCGCGACGCGCTGCTGACGGCGCTGCAAAAGAACGGCGCCGACTTCGCCGCCCTGGGCGAGCCCGTGCTCAAGGCCTCGCAGTTCTTCGGCCAACTGCTGGACGACGCCAAGAACGGCTACCTCGCCGACCCCATGTACGGCGGCAACAAGGACATGAAGGCCTGGGTCGCGATCGGCTTCCCCGGCGCCCGCGGCGCCTACACGGAGTGGGTGGACCAGCACAACCGCCCCTACCCGCTGGGCCCCGTGAGCCTGAGCGGCCGACGCGCCTGAAGCACGGCGCGCCCCGCCGCTGCACGCGGCGTGGCGCCCGCCCACTTCGGCTTTCCTGACTGACCGGCGACAGCGCCCCCGCCACCGCGGGCCGACGTGAGCCTCCTGCCGGCGCCCTCGTGGCGCCCCGCACCCAACACCCCATGGCAAAAAACCTCACCAACGACGACGTCGATGTCGTCATCGTCGGCCTCGGCTGGGCCGGCTCCCTCATGGCCATCGAGCTGGCGCAGGCCGGCCTGAAGGTCCGCGCGCTGGAACGCGGGCCGGAGCGCCCGCCGTCCGACTTCGCCTACCCCAAGCCGGCCGACCAGTACGCCCACGCGATCCGCAACAAGGTCTTCGCCACGCCCAAGGACGCGGCGCTGACCGTGCGCTACAACGCCGGCGAAACCGCGCTGCCAACCCGTAAATGGGGCGCCTTCGCCCCCGGCACCGGCGTGGGCGGCTCGGGCCTGCACTGGACGGGCGTGCTCATCCGCCCGACGCAGACCGACATCAAGCTCAAGACCTATGCCGACCAGGCCTATGGCCGCGGCAAGCTCGACCCCGAGATGCGGATCAAGGACTTCCCGTTCACCTGGGACGAGATCGAGCCGCACTTCGACTTCTTCGACAAGGTCTGCGGGCTGTCCGGCAACACCGGCAACCTCAAGGGCCAGATCCAGCCCGGCGGCGACCCGTTCGAGGGGCCGCGCTCCAACCCCTACCCGCTGCCCGCGCTGCAGGACACGCTGAACAGCTCGCTTTTCGCGCAGACCGCCAGCAAGCTGGGCTACCACCCCTTCCCCAACCCGTCGGCCAATGTGTCGCAGGCCTGGACCAACCCTTACGGCGCGCAGCTGGCGCCGTGCAACTACTGCGGCTACTGCAGCAAATACCCCTGCCTGAACTACTCCAAGGCATCGCCCCAGACCACCATCCTCGACGTGGTCAAGCGCATGCCCAACTTCGACTACAAGGTCAACGCCAACGTCATCCGCGTCGAGCTGCACGCCGACAAGAAGACCGCCAAGGGCGTGACCTATGTTGACGAAGCCGGCAACACCGTCTTCCAGCCGGCCAAGATCGTCATCCTGGCGAGCTTCCAGTTCGCCAACGTGCGGCTGATGCTGCTGTCGGGCATCGGCAAGCCCTACGACCCCGTCACCGAGACGGGCACCATCGGCCGCAACTACGCCTTCCTGAGCAACGGCAGCGCCACGCTGTTCTTCAAGGACAAGCACTTCAACCCGTTCGCCACGGCCGGCGCCACCGGCGAGATGTTCAACGACATCTCGCCCGGCAACTTCGACGACGGCATCAAGCTCGGCTTCATCGGCGGCGCCAAGATCCACAGCTCGCAGTCCACCGGCGCGCCCATCGGCGCCGCGCTGCCCAAGGGCACGCCGCAGTGGGGCAAGGGTTGGAAGGAAGGCATGGTCGACTGGTATGGCCGCTCCATGACGGTGGGCATCACCACCACCTGCATGTCCTACCGCGGCCACTTCCTGGACCTGGACCCGACCTACAAGGACCCCTGGGGCGCGCCGCTGCTGCGCATGACCTTCGACTGGCGCCAGAACGAACTGAAGCTGCAGCGCTATCTGCGCGACATCGTGCTGAAGATCGCCAAGGAGCTGGGCCCGGACGCCATCAACGAGAACTTCCTCGCGCTGGACTCGCACTGGGACATCACCAAGTACGTGTCCACGCACAACGTGGGCGGCGCCATCATGGGCACGTCGCCGCGCGACTCGGCGCTCAACAAATACCTGCAGTCCTGGGACGTGCACAACGTCTTCGTGCCCGGCGGCAATGCCTTCCCGCAGAACTTCCAGGCCAACCCCACCGCCACCATCGGCGCCATCACGCTGATGGCGGCCAAGGCCATCAAGGACCAGTACCTCAAGAATCCCGGCCCGCTGGTGCAGGCATGAGCGGGAGGCGAGCACGATGAACACGCAGAAGTCCCTCAAGTTCCCCCGCGTCTCGGCCCCGCTGACGCTCGCATTCGCCGCCACCGTGCTGGGCCTGCTGGCCGCCGGCGCCTGGCGCTCCTCGACCGCCGCTGAAAGCGCCAGTGCCGATACGGCCGCCGCTGCCCCCACCGATGCAGCCCTCATCCAGCGCGGCGAATACCTCGCCCGCGCGGGCGACTGCATCGCCTGCCACAGCGCGCCCGGCAAGCCCGCCTTCGCCGGCGGCCTGCCCATCGACAGCGGCCACGGGCTGATCTACTCCACGAACATCACGCCCGACCCGGCCCACGGCATCGGCCGCTACACCGAGGCGCAGTTCGCCGACGCGCTGCGTCACGGCAAGCGGGCCGACGGCCAGCACCTCTACCCGGCCATGCCCTACCCGAGCTATGCCAAGGTCTCGGACGAGGACGTCCACGCGCTCTACGTGTTCTTCATGAAAGGCGTGAAGCCAGCGGCCGTCACCCCGCCGGCCACCGACCTGGGCTTCCCGTTCAGCCAGCGCTGGGCCATGGGGCTGTGGAACTGGTTCTTCACGTCGGACCAACCCTTCCGCGCACAAGCCGGCTGGAACCAGCAGGTCACGCGCGGCGCCTACCTCGTCGAAGGCCTGGGGCACTGCGGCAGCTGCCACACGCCGCGCGGCTTTGCGATGAACGAGAAGGCCGACCGTTCCGACCAGGCGCGCTTCCTGTCCGGCGGCGAGCTGGGCGGCTGGGAAGTGCCGTCGCTGCGCGGCCTGCCGCACTGGACCGACAAGGACATCGTCGACTACCTGCAGACCGGCCGCAACCGCAGCGCGGCCGTCGCGGGCGAGATGGCACAGGTGGTGGAACACAGCACGGCCCACCTCAACGAGGACGACCTGCGCGCCATGGCGGCCTACCTCAAGACGCTGAGCCCGGTTGCCGAGCGCAGCGCCGCCGTCAAGCCACAGGGCGCCACCGAGACCCAGCGCAAGCTCACGGCCGCCGTGGACCTGACGCTGGGCGAGCGCCTGTACCTGGACAACTGTGCGGCCTGCCACTTCGTGACCGGCCAGGGCGCGCCACGCGTGTTCCCGCGCCTGGACGGCGCCACCGTCGTCAACGCGGACAGCCCCAGCGGCCTGCTGCACGTCATCCTCGCCGGGGCGAGCACGCCCTCCACCGACAAGGCGCCGTCGGTCCTGGTCATGCCGGGCTTCGCCCAGCGGCTGGACGACCGCGAAGTGGCCGCCCTGGCCAGCTTCGTGCGCCAGGGCTGGAGCAACCAGGCCGCGTCGGTGTCCGAGCGCCAGGTCAGCCGCTTGCGCGAGCATCTCGAGGCCCAGCCGGCGCACTGAGCGCACACGTTGAGCACCCACCGGTCGGGCTCGGGGCTCAATCCATCGTGCCCCGCGCCTGCATGGCCTCGCGCCAGCGGCGCAGGTGCACATGCTCGTCGCCCGGCCTGACCTTCACGACCCGCGCGAAGTCCACCGCCACGACGGCCGTGATGTCGGCGAGACTGAACTGCCCGGCGGCGATGAAGTCGCGTCCGCTCAGGTGTTCGTCCAGCATCGCGAAAAAGCGCTGTACACGCACCAGGCCACGCCGGGCCAGCTCCGGGATCTGCTCATAGCCCACCGGGCCGGTCAGCGCGCGGCCGGCCATGGCCGGGCTGCTGTTGCGAAACGCCTCGGCGATGGCGAGCAGCCCCTCCCACTCGATGCGCGCCTGCCAGCCCGCGATGTCGGCCTTCTCCAGCTCCGTTCGCCCCAGCAGCGGCGGCTGCGGGAACCGCGCCTCCACATAGGCGGCGATGGCGGCGTTGTCGGTCAGCACCGGCCCTTCCTCCGTCACCAGGGCCGGCACCGTGCATTGCGGGTTGATGCGGCGAAAGGCCTCGCCCAGCTGCTCGCCACTGCGCAGGTCCACCTGCACCGTCTCGTGCGGCACGCGCTTCTCGGCCAGCAGGATGCGGGCCCGGCGCGGGCTCGGGGCGGTGGCGCAGTCGTAAAGCGTGATCATGGGGCGGGCGAGAGCTTGTCCTGCGTGCGCGTGTCGAAATCGCTGGCGTCATGGCGCTCGTGCAGCTGCGTCGACGGCTCGCCGAACACGCGGTTGACCTTGCGGCCCCGCTGCACCGCCGGGCGCTGCGCGATCTCGTCGGCCCAGCGGATGACGTTGGCGTATTCGTGCACCGACAGGAACTCGCCCGCGCCGTAGAGCTGCCCCTTCACCAGCGCGCCGTACCACGGCCAGGTGGCGATGTCGGCCACCGTGTAGTCATCACCGGCCAGGTAGCGCCGCTCGGCCAGCAGCCGGTTCAGCACGTCGAGCTGGCGCTTGACCTCCATCGCGTAACGGTCGATCGGGTAGGCCTGCTTCGTCGGCGCATAGGCATAGAAATGCCCGAAGCCCCCGCCCAGGAACGGCGCACTGCCCATCTGCCAGAACAGCCAGCTCAGCGTCTCGGCGCGCCGGGCGCCGTCGGCCGGCAGGAAGGCGCCGCCGAACTTCTCGGCCAGGTAGACCAGGATGGCGCCGGACTCGAACACGCGCACGGGCTCGGCCCCGCTTCGGTCGACCAGCGCCGGGATCTTGGAGTTGGGGTTGACCTCGACGAAGCCGCTGCCGAACTGGTCGCCCTGGTTGATGCGGATCAGCCAGGCGTCGTACTCGGCGCCCGCGTGCCCCAGCGCCAGCAGTTCCTCCAGCATCACCGTCACCTTCACGCCGTTGGGCGTGCCCAGCGAGTACAGCTGCAGCGGGTGGCGCCCGACGGGCAGCGGCTTGTCGTGCGTGGCCCCCGCCACCGGCCGGTTGATGTTGGCGAACTGGCCGCCGTTGCTCGGGTTCCAGGTCCAGACCTGGGGCGGGGTGTAGTCGGTCGTCGTGTCGTTCATGCGGGCTTTGAAGGGGCGAAAGCCGGCAACGCTAGCGCAAAAGCCAATTTCCCGTTGCGCTTGACGTGATAAAGCGCCTCGTCGGCCGCGTGCATGAGCTGCAGCGGGTCGGTGCCGTGCAGCGGCGCGCAAGCCACACCGATGCTCACCCCCACGCGCACCTCCACGCCGCTGGCCAGCCGCACCGGATGCGCCAGGCTCTCGAGCATGGCCTCCAGCACCTGCGAGAGCACGCTGTCCGCCGGCCCCACGTCGCGCAGCGCCACGAGGAATTCATCGCCGCCCATCCGCGCGACGAGGTCCGAGGCCCGCCGCACCGCCGCTCGCATGCGCTCCGCACAGGCCACCAGCACCGCGTCGCCAGCCGCATGGCCATGCGTGTCGTTGATCTGCTTGAAGCCGTCGAGGTCGATGCTCGCCACCGTCAACATGGCCTGCCGGGCGCAGGCATCGGCCGTGAAACGCGCCAGCACGGCCAGCCCGGCGGTGCGGTTCTTCAGTGCAGTCAAGCCGTCATGCTCCGCCCGGTGGCGCACCGCGTTCTCGTCGCTCTTGCGTTCGGTGACGTCGTAGATGACGCCCTCCACCGTCCGGGCGTCGCGCTGCACGGAGATCAGGCAATGCACCCAGCGCCGCGCCTCGCCCTGCGGCACGAGCTCCAGATCCGCCGACACCGTCTCGCCGCGCGCCGTGGCCTCGGCCACCATCTGCCGCACCAGCTCAGGCCGGTTGAACACGCTGGCGATGAAGTCCTGCTCGCCGAGCGCACGCAGTGCGGGCATCGACAGGCCCGCGACGCGCGACATCGTCGGGTTGCCGTTGATGAGATGCCCGGCAGCATCGAGCACGAAGATGCCGGCGCTGCTGGCATCAAAGATCTGCCGGTAGCGCGCCTCCATGGCCTCCACTTCGGCGCGCAGCCGGCGCTCGTTGCGCAGGGCGGTGTCATTGGCCTCCAGCAGCGCATTGGCCCCGGCGATCAGCACGCCGATCTCGTCGGCCGCATGGCGCGGCGGCGTCTGCAGCCGCTCGCCGGCACCCGGGCGCATGCGCCGCAAGGCGTCGGCCAGCCACACGATGGGGCCCGACACCATGCGCGCCGCCAACAGATACAGCACCAGCGCCAGCAACGCCGCCTGCCCGGCCATGGCCGCCGCGAGCATGTAGGCCTCCTGGTTGGCATCGGCGCGCACCTTGGCGTCGTTGAGGTGAATGCGCAGTTGCCCGAGCACCTCGCGCCCGTCGAACGGCGACACCACGGGGCGCGTCAGCAGCGTGGCCTCCAGGTTCTCGCGGGCCCCTGGTCGCAGGCCCTTGGCGATGGCCCGGCCGTCGGCGGACAGCACTTCCACCACATCCACCAGCTCGTTGCTGGCCAGCCCGCTGGTCACCTCACGCAGCAGCACCTCGTCTTCCGCGTAGGCGCCGATGGACACGGTCTTCTCGACGGCCGCCGCCAGCGCCTCCACGCTGCTGCGGCTGCTGGCCATCGCGCGGGCCTGGCCGAACTGATACGCGACGGTCGCCGCCGCCAGCGCCAGCAAGGTGGCGCTGGCGAACACCAGCAACATGAAGCGGACCTGCAGGCTGTGAACGCCACGCACCCTCGGCGCGGTGGACGGCGTCATTTCTCGGCCACTTCCCTGAGCACCAGCACCGTGCGCAGACCCGGCTCGGCCGGCTCGCGGCTCAACCAGCCCAGCGCACTGGGATTGCGCCGCAGGATGCTGAGCATGGCGGCCTCATCCGGCAAGGCCTGGGGCGGCGCACTCTGCCCGGAGAACATCAGCCGCGACCAGTAGCTGTTCACCTGGGCCACGCTCATGCCCGTCAAGGCCTCGTAGAACGCCGCCCGGCGTGGATGGTCGCGCGGCAGATCGAAGATCAAGGCCAGGTCGCCATTCGCGAACGCGCGGTTGCGCCCCATGAAGAGATCCACCGCCGCCTTCTGCGTCAACGTGCGCTGCGGGTTGCTGGCATGCACGACGATGTAGAAGTCGGCACGCGCGGGCGAAGCCAGCACCAGCAGCATCGCGACGAGGAGGACGCACCAGCGCATGGCCGTCAGAAGATGAAGTCCACGACGGCCGTCACCGCCTGCGCACGCCCGGGCTCGCCATTGGCGCGGCTCCACAGGCTCGAGCCCACCGCTCGAATGTCGACATGTTCCCACTGCAGCTTCAGCGCCGCCTGCGGATGGAAATCCCAGCGCACCCCGACCAGCCGGGTCGACTGCAACGCACGCGCGGCATTCACTGCCGCCGTCGCAGCGGCCCCGAGCTGCTGAGCCTGCGCGGCGGCAGGGGCGCCCAGCAGCGGCGCCAGGGGCGTCTGCCAGTCCGGCACGGCCAGCGCCGGCATCGTGTCGTGCGTGCGCCCGTAGCCGACGAAAGGCGTCCAGCGCCCCCACCGGCGCCCGACGATGACATAGGCGGAGGTCTGCCGGATGAGCGGCTCGGCCGCCATGCGAACCCACTCCGCGCTCCACTGCCAGTCCGCCAGCTCATGACGCAAGCCAAACCCGGTGAACGTGCCCCAGTGGCTGCGCGCTCCCGCGCGATCGAACAACAGGCCGGCCTGGGCTGCCACGGCCGGCACCGGCAGTTGCGCCAACTGCAGCAGGCCATCCATGGCCTCGACCGGGGGCTTCATGTCGATGCGCATGTGCGCATAACTCGCGCGCAGCAACAGCCCCCCTTCCTCCCGGGACGCCATGACGGCGACCAGTCGATGCACATCGCCCTGCGGGGCACTGTCGACATCACCGATGCTGGCCCGCCCGGTTGCGATCTTGGCCCGCCATTGCACGTCCGCATGGATCCAGCTGCGCGTCACGTCCATGCCGTCCAGCGTCGTCGGCAACACACCGTAGAGGTCGACCGGTGGCCGCGCCGCCGGGAAGCCATAGCCCACATTGCGGTAGTCGGCCATCAAGAAGCTGTCGACGTTGACGCGCCCGGCCCGCAGCGTCCAGTCGGCGTTCAGCCGGTAACCGGCGTAGGCCCACTCCACCGCATCGCTGTCGCGCGAGTAGGTGCCCCGCTTGCGGGCGATGACCTGGCCGACCAGCTCGAACCGCTCGCCCAGCGCGTAATTGGCCTGAACGCCCAGGCGGCTGTCCACGTCGGCACGCCACGCAGCGTCACTGGCCGACTGGGTCAGGTCCCGCCGGAAGCCCCAACCCGCCGGCGCGTGGACCCGGCTCGCGCCCAGCGTGCCGAAGCCACTGAACCGCAGGCCGCTGCCATCGTCGGACTCCCGGCCTTGAGCCTCCTGCGCGCCGGCCGGGCCCGCGCACGCGCCCGCCAAAGCCCCAGCGACAAGGCCGAGCATCCAGGAACGACAGATTCCAGAGATGTTCATCGACATGGCAGCACAACGACGGTGCAGGGATTATTAGCCGCGCCCGCCCTCGCCCGGCAAGCCCCGAGAGCCCCCGCACGTCTCAAAGAGGCGCCCCGGCGATGACCCCATCACGCTTCGCATCCCCTTGCAGCCTCGGGCTTGATGCGAGGTCGTGAAAATGCCGCGCATGCGTATCGACTTCATCTCCGACATCGTCTGCCCCTGGTGCGCCATCGGCCTGCTTTCCCTGGAGGCCGCCGCCGCGCGCATTCCGGGCCTGACGCTGGACCTGCACTTCCACCCCTTCGAGCTCAACCCCGGCCTCGAGGCGCAAGGCCAGGACATCGAAGAACACCTGGCCCAGAAGTACGGTGCCAGCCCGCAGCAACTGGCGCAAACGCGCCAGGCCATCCGCGAGCGCGGAGCGGCGCTGGGTTTTGACTTCCGCATGGAAGCGCGCAGCCGCATCTACAACACCCGTGACGGCCACCGCCTGCTGCACTGGGCCGAGGAAGCGCATGGCGCCGCGGTGCAGCGCACGCTGAAGCTGGCCTTGCTGAAGGCCTACTTCACCGAAGGCCGCAATGTGTCCGACCCGGCCGTGCTGGTGGAGGTGGCCGTGGCCGCCGGCCTGCCCGAGGCCGAGACGCGCGACGTGCTGGCCACCGACCGCTATGCCACCGACGTGCAGGCCGCAGAGGCCGAGGTGCATCGGCAAGGCATCCACGCCGTGCCGGCCATCATCGTCAACCAGCGCCACCTGATCCAGGGCGGCCAGCCGGTGGAGGCCTTCGAGCAGCTGCTGCGCCAGGTGATGGCCGAGGGCTGAGCGGGACGGACCTGAGACAATGCCGCCCGCGTCCTGAAGCCCGCCGCTGGCGGGCTTGTCGTTTGTACGAAGCCCATGTTCAAGAACCTCATCACCTACCGCATTGGCGACGGCTGGACCGCCGACGCTCAACTGCTCGGCGAACAGCTCGCCAAGGAACCGTTTCTCCCCTGCGCCCCCACGCAGCCGCTGGCCGTCGGCTGGGCGCCGCCGCGCGGCGTCGAGCACGCACCGCTGGTGGAAGTCGTGGACGGTCACTGGCTCATCAAGCTCAAGCGCGAGGCGCGGCTGCTGCCGTCATCCGTGGTGCAGGAGCGCGTCGATGAACTCGCCGAGCACATCGAGGAGACGACCGGCCGCAAGCCCGGCAAGAAGGCCAAGAAGGACTTGAAGGAGCAGGCGCAGCACGAGCTGCTGCCCCGCGCCTTCACCAAGACCTCCGCCACCCAGGTGTGGATCGCCCCGGCGCAAGGCCTGTTGTTCGTCGATGCCGGCTCCAGCAGCCGCGCCGACGAGGTTGTCACGCTGCTGATCCAGGCCAGCCCCGGCCTCAGCCTGCAACTGGTGCAGACCGCCGAGAGCCCCGCGGCCGTGATGGCGGCCTGGCTGATGGACGGCGTGACGCCCGAAGGCTTCAACATCGAGCGCGAATGCGAGCTCAAGGGCAGCGACGAGCAGAAGTCCGTCGTGCGCTACGCGCGCCACCCGCTGGACATCGACGAGGTGCGCGCGCACCTGACCAGCGGCAAGATGCCCACACGCCTGGCGCTGAGCTGGAAGGAGCGCGTCGCGTTCACGCTGACGGAGGCATTCGCCATCAAGAAGATCAGCTTCCTGGACCTGGCCTTCGAAGGCCGGCCGGAGGCCAGCGGCGACGAGGCCTTCGACGCCGACCTGGCGCTGGCCACCGGCGAGCTGAGCGGGCTGATCCCCGCGCTGATCGAAGGCCTGGGCGGTGAGCACGACTTCGCCGCTGCGGGCGGCACGGCACCGGCCCCGGCACCGGTCGCCCTGCCGGAACCCAGCGCGGAAGAAGCCGCCAGCGACTCACCGCCCTGGTGACACCGATAGCACTGGCGCGCACGCGCCAGCGGTATCAGAAGCCGAGCTTCAACGTGAGCCGCAAGGTGCGGGGCTCGGCCGGATGGATGTGCCGGTCGGCCACCGGCGCGGCTTCGCCGGGCAAGCGGGACTCGTAGAAATACTCGATGTCGTTGAGCTCCCGGTCGAAGAGGTTGAAGACGTCCAGCGTCAGCTCGCCGCCCGCCCAGAGCCTGCGGCTGACGCGCAGATTCGTGGTCAGGGATGACCGGGAACGCACGCTGTTGTCTTCGATCAGCGCGCCCGACCCCAGATAGCGCCACTGCAGGCTCGCAGACCAGGCGCCGATGTCGCGCAACGTGACCGCCAGCGAGGCGACCTCGTCCACCGCGTTGGGAATGCGATCGCCCGCGGGGTCCGCGTCAGCGAAACGTGCACGCGTCCAGGCCAGGTCGGCATCCACCAGCAGCCACGGCACCGGCACGAAGCGGTTGTTCCACTCGATGCCGCGCCGCCGGCTGGGGCGGTTGGCCTCCGTCGCGCCGGCGTCGCCCACATAGACGAGCTCGGAATCGAAGTCCAGCGCCCACAGCGCCAACGAGCTCTGCAAGCCCGGCACCCACTCCGTGCGCGCGCCGACCTCGGCGCCGCGCGCCGCAGACAGGCCAGGCGCCTTGGCCGCGCCCGGTTCGGGCGCGGCCGTCACACCGCGCGCATCGTTGCTGTGAAAGCCACGGCCGGCATTGACGAAGAATTCCGTACGCGCCCATGGCCCCGCGATCAGCGACAGCTTGGGTGACACGCGCCGGGACGATGCATCGCCTGAATGGGCGGCATCGCTCAGCCCGTCCACCGCGAAGCGCGCCTCGTCGACGCGCAGGCCCGCCACTGCGCGCAACCACGGTGCCAGCTCCAAGGTGGTCTGGCCGTACAGGCCGAGCTGCGTCTGGCGCATGGCGTCCTCGCGGCGTATGGCCGTCACGCGGCGCTGCACCGTGTCGTACATCCCCACCCGGATGCGGTCATGGCGCCACTGCAGCCCCACCTCGCTGAGCGCGGGCAAACCCGCGAGCCGGTGTTCGACCGCCTGGCTGGCACTCCCGCCCAACACACGTCGGCGGTCGCGCTGCAGGAACTGGTCGCCCTCGTCGGGGCGCTCCAGTGCATAGGTGAAGTTGGAGAACAGCTGCAGCCCATAGTCCAGCGCGTAGGCCGCCACGCGCGTGTCCTGCCCAGCCGTGCTGCGATGCCATTCGCCGGCCAGGCTGTTGCGCCGCGTGTCGCCACCGTCGGTCGGGTCCACCGCATCGAAGCGGCCGAACGGCTGGCCCGCGAAGCTGCCGGCGCTGATGAGCCGCTGCGGCACCTGGTCGGTGGAGGCCCAGCGCGCGTCGTAGGCCATCAGGCTGGTGCTCCACCCTTCGGCGCGCGTGCCGCCGGACAGCATCAGCACGCCATTGCGCTTGCGCAGCCCCTCGGGCCGGGTCCAGGGGCCGTCGTTGTGCTGCAACTCGACGGCGCCGACCACACCCGCCCCGGCATCCAGCGCGGTGGCGGCTGCCGCAACCAGGCGCCGGAACTGGTTCGGCCCCAGCGTCAACGCGGCAAAGCTCTGCTCCAGCGTGCGGCGGTAGGCGATGTCCGCCGCGCCTGCGGCCGCGAAGTCGCCGTCCCTGGTGGCATACGGGCCCTTGCGGTAGTCGATGCGGTCGACGAGCTCCGGGATGAGGAAGTTGAGGTCCGAATAGCCCTGGCCATGCCCGTGGCTGGGCATGTTCACGGGCATGCCGTCGAGATGCGTCGCGAAGTCGGTGCCGTGATCGAGGTTGAAGCCGCGCAGGAAGTACTGGTTGGCTTTGCCGTCGCCCGAGTGCTGCGTGACGATGACGCCGGGGACGAACTCCAGGATCTCGCCGGGCCGCAACGCCGGGCGGCTCTTCAGCAACTCGGCGCGGATGCTGCCCTGGGAGGCAGCGTCCGCGCTGCCGATGGCGTTGTCGTAGTGGCGGCCGGAGATCTCGACCTTCTCGAGCTGCGACGCGGGAAGCGCCCCAGCGTCGGGCTGGGCCAGGGCGAAGCCGGCGGCACAGCAGCCGGCGATGGCCAGCAGCAGTTGCTGGCGTGGGTAACGTGATGACATGGCGGGTTGGGGATGGCCCCTTGGGGCAGCGCGCAGGCGCAGACAGGCCGGCCGCACTAGGAGGCTGTGGGGCTTTCGGCCTGGAGCGCGTTGGGCCTGCAAGGGGGCTCAGCCGAGGCGCAAAGCGCAGCTGGACTCGATGTCCAGCGAGCATTTGCAACGACGGATCAGCCCCCTTGCAGGCCCAACCCGAAGGGCCGGGGCGATTTGCGGGGCAATTCAGCGTTGCCGACTCGTTGTGGGGGACTATCCCACGCCTCGTCGGCGCCTTGCCTTGCCCCGCAACTCGCCCCGGCGCGCTCCAGGCCGAAAGCCCCACAGCCTCCTGTGGCAGGCCGGCTTCGGCAGAACAGCCAGGGCGGCGCGGCAGACGCCGCGCACGCGACTCAGGCGCGCGGTGGGGCCAGCGGCGGCGCGATGACCCGTTCCAGCCAATGCGGCGGCACCCACGCTGGCGGTGCGTTACCCAGCCGGGCCTCGGGCAGTGCCGGGCGGCCCGGCAGCCAGGCCAGAAAAGCCGTCAGGCCGCCAGGCGAGCCGCCATCCGCCGCGTCCGCGACGTCGATCTCGTCGTCGTGATCCAGCGGCCCATGCCGGTGAACGTGGCCGCCATGGGCATGCCAGCCCCCGGCGCCGGTCCAGCCTGGCACCGGCTCGGCCTGCAGCCGATCGAGCCACGGCCCCAGCGACGGTGCTGACAGGTCGGCGAACTCAGCACTCGTGTGCCGGTGCCGCGGCACCTGCAGGCCGGCCACCAGTTGCACGACGCTGTGCAGCGGCAGCACGATCAACAGCAGCGTCAGCAGCCCAGCATGCGAACGCAACAGCAGTGATGACAGCAGAGAGGGCAAGAGGATGCCGGCAAGCCGAAGGGGCGCGCATTGTCATGCACCCGACCGGCCCGCCACTGCATCAGGCGGTGGCTTGCACCCTTGGCGCCACAGCGCGCCGCCGCTTCAGCCGCCCCAGTTGCTGAAGGGGCGCACCGCGAGGTTGGCGTTGACGTAGCGCGCATCGCCCGTCACCTCAGCGCCCAGCCAGCCGGGGCATTCGAACGGCTGCGTCTCCGAGACCAGCTCGATCTCCGCAACCACGAGGCCGGCATTGGCGCCAAGGAACTCGTCGACCTCCCAGGTCATGCCCTCGTGCGGGCACAGGTGGCGGATCTTCTCCACCACCGGCCCGTCGCACAGCGCGAGCAGTTGCTGCGCATCGGCCAGCGGCACTGCGTACTCGAACTCGGCCCGGGTTGCGCCTTGCGTGGCGCCCTTGATGGTCAGGAAGGCCGCATCGCCCGCGATCCGCACGCGCACCGTACGCGCCGGGTCGCGGCTGAGGTAGCCCTGGCTGTAGCGTGTGCTGGCCGTGGCCGCATCGCGCCAGCCCTCGCCGCTGACGAGGAATTTGCGTTCGATCTCAATGCCCATGTTCGGTGTTTCCTGCAGCGCGTGCTGCGGCCTCGCGCAGCTTGTCCTTCTTGCTCTTGCGGGTGGTGCTCTTGATGCCGCCGGTCGCCTGCGCCTCGCTGGCCACGGCTTGGGGCTC
>JACCDO011207397.1_pt1 | contig 14130 bp, 9 predicted proteins | sample 7446101 | NCBI WGS metagenome assembly JACCDO01 (sample SAMN15323440, study PRJNA562643) | freshwater metagenome | isolation source: river surface water | place: USA:Blue River Watershed | collected 2017-08-16
CTTTGGTCGAGAAAAAGGGTTGCATGATTTTGTCCTTCAGATCTTTAGGGATACCAGGTCCACTATCGGTAACGTGGATTTCGACTTCAGTACCTCGATCTACAAGCTTTATAGTAACCCATTTCGTTTTAGAATGCTCAAGAGCATCAAAAGCATTTGAAAGTAGGTTTAGAACAACCTGTGAAATTTCCACCGGTCGGCAATATGCTTGTACAGGCAAACTTTCAATGACAGTCAGGTCGATGCCATGATTTTTAAAGCGCTCGTGACACAGAACTAATGATTCTGAAATGATTTGACGGACATCCACAAGCTGGAGAGGATCTTGATCTCCCTGGCGTGAAAAAGCTTTTAATCCTCGAATAATCGAGGCGATGCGTTCAATCGTGGCAATGATTTTCTTAGCGTGCTCAATGCCTTCTTCAGGCGAAAGAGTACCGTTTTTAAACCCGCGTTCAAGGCTTCGTGCTTTACCAGAAATAATCGCAAGTGGATTATTAATTTCATGGGCAATGCCGCCCGCCATTTCACCTAAAGTCGACATTTTTGCTGAGTTAAAGGCTTTCATTCTTTGAATTTCATTTTCTTCTCTAGCTTTTACAAGTTCTGCATGCATCTCCGAGGCTAAGGATTCGGCCCTTCCCCTCAGTGACTGGATATCAACAGTGACACTTGCGAGTAGTAAAGAAACTAGGGCTCCAAGGGCGGCTACCCAACTCGCTGTCGTATCGTGAGATGTGATAAATCCCGGACTTGTCGTCCACGTTAGGTTTATGGGGACCTGAGCTAACATGAGTGAGGTGTTCTTCACTAGCCGTATTTTAGTCGAGTCTTGATGTGCTAATGCCTCGCTAGAACGTGTGCTGAAGAGGAAGTTTTGGGACTCAGAGGTACCAATATGAATCGTTACTTCAAACTCGCCCGAGCGACTGCCGAGCGTTCCTTTAAAAAAGTGCTCAGCAATGAATGGAGCATAAACAAAACCCAAGAGATCTTTGTCAGGGTTAAAAAGTGGGAGATAAAGCAAAAAACCGGGGCGAGCAACAGCATCCTGAACAAGTTGAATGACTTCAGTCATGGCAGGACTGCCCGTATCTCGTGCCATCACGGCTCCCTTGCGCCGCTTTAACTCCGAGCTTACTTCAAGGCCAATAGCATTGCGGTTGCTTTCATATGGTTCAATCAGTGATATAATGTAGTGTTCGAAATTGTCGGCAAGGGTGGAGTTAGGAACGCGCTTAATTTTAAAGTTGCCCTGATAGCGAGATTTTTGCTCTGCTTCCCATGTTGCTAAATCACTATGATCTACCTTTGAAATAAATCCAATCCCGTTAATGCCAGGGTATCTAGTATTTACAGCTAAGGCAGATATAAACGTTTTCCATTGCTCGGGAAGGGGATCATTCTTTGAGGCGACAAATGCTGCTGCTGCTTTGAGGGCATCAATATATGTCAGCATTCGGATTTGAATGGCGTCTTCGGCATCAGCAATCATGCTGTCAAATCGCCTCAGGTCGTTAGCATTTTCCACTTTGGTAAATGAATTTAGGATTATGACGGACAGGAGCCACCCTGTTATTAGTACAAAACTCGGTAATTTAAGCGACACCGCTTGCTTAAAAGATTGTAAGCCTAAGGCCGTAATGCCCATCGTTGCTAAGAAAAGTTGGAGATTTATAAGGTTGTTTTGCGGTGTTCCTTGAATAAACGGGCCTTTACCTTGGATCGTTATAATAATATAAATTAACCCGATCAAGGCGGGGGTAGCCCGTAACAAGGTTCCTGAAACGGCTAAAGTCACAATGAGAAGGACAGGAAAAGCTAAATAAAGAATCACAGGATTTGATACGTTGCTAAACCAAAGGATGCTAGCTAAGAGAAGAAGCATAAAACAAACAATGCTCCAATCCCTTAAAGTATGTGACGGACGTACCTGCTTTCTTTGGAGAGCTTGGACGGTGTCGATTAAATCTATGACTAGAAACGTCATAAAGATTCCGCCTAAGGTATCGCCGACAAACCAGGAAATAAAGACTGAAGGCAGCTCCATAATCCCTATATTTTTTGATAAAAATATGGACCCAGTTCCCATGGCTGCCGCACTAGCACCGGCGATAAAAGAACTTGCCGTCACTGCAAGACTACTTTTGAGGTAGTCGAGAGTTAGGCGGGTTTTTATTATTTTTCGATACACGAAAGCACCGAAGAGGGCAGCCAAAGTCGTACCGAACGCTATTTCAAATGCAAGGGGTGCACCTGCCGGAGTAAAAAATAAGTTAGCAAAAAAGGAACCAAGAAAAATGCCGACGGAACTTGAGCGGCCAAAGACAATAGTAAACCCGAGTGCTACGCCAGTAGCAGGCCAAACTGGTGACGCGAAGCCGTCACTTCCAGCAAGTAGAAGGCCTACTTTCGCCAGCAAAAGATAGAATATCCCCGCCAGAGTTTGGGGTAAGATATTCTTTAAAATGTGGTGTTTGATCGTCATGAATAATCTCTATGTAGATGGTGGATCTCCAATTTCCCCATCGGGAAATAGTTTATTTAGAGCGTTGAAGGCAGCAATACGATAGGCTTCAGCTAAGGTCGGATAGTTGAAAACCATGTCAACGAGATCTTGGGCATGTCCATTTTTTTGCATAAATGCAAGACCGATATGTACAAGGTTACAAGCATCGTATCCATGAATATGAATACCCAAAATCTTATGGGTATTTTTACAAACTAAAAGCTTTAAAAGTCCATGGTCATCGCCTCTGATATACCCTCTCGCGACTTCATGGTAGTGCGCGCGTCCCACTACATATTCAATATTATTTTGTTTGAGATATTGCTCAGTATCTCCGACGCTCGAGAGTTCAGGAATGGTGTAAACACCGATCGGGTAAACTTTGGGAAAGGGCTTACATTTTTTACCAAACATGTGGAGCACAGCGTGGCGCCCCTGGGCGGTCGATGTCGCCGCCAGCGCAGGAAGTCCTATATTATCGCCTGCGGCATAAACGCTTGGCACCGACGTTTGAAAATTTTCATTAACGATGATTTCACCGCGTTCTGTTGTTTTGATGCCAAGGTTTTCTAATCCGAGGCGTTCGGTATTGGGACTTCTACCAGCGGCAAAAAACACCACATCAGCCTCATGCTTTGAGCCATCTTCAAGGAGCAGGGTTGCTCCTGCACCTCGAGGGGTCGCAGATATGAGCTTCGATCCTAGGACAAATTTAATTCCTGATTCTTCCAGTGACTTTTTTAGGGCTCCTGCAATTTCTTGATCCGCATATTGCATGATCGTGTTACGACTATCGACAATCGTGGTCTCTGTTCCAAGTGCACTAAAAATACAGGCGTATTCACACCCGATTACACCACCTCCGTAGATAATGATCGACCGCGGTACACTTTCAAGTCTGAGCACTTCGTCAGCATCGACGATGCGCCATCCGTCAAAGGGGATATCATTAGGACGTCTTGGACGTGAACCCGTAGAGAGTAAAATCTTACGTGCTTTAATAAGGCGATTTTCACCCACAGGGGTTGTAACATTAACCGTTGTGTCATCGACTAGTGAACCAAATCCATGGATTACGGTAATCTTATAGCGTTCAAAATATCGTCTTACGATAGCTTCTTCGTATTGCGAGACTTTCATGGCATGACCCATAAGTTTCGCAGCCGGCAGGTCTCGCATGATGCGGTCAACCCACTTGCCGCTCGTATGGAAGCGGATACAGTGAATGGATTCCATGCTTTCTCGTAGGGTTTTTGATGGGATCGTTCCGGTATGAATCCAAGCCCCACCGAGCTTGTCATTTGACATTTCGATTACAGCAACAGATTGCTTCAGCTTAGCAGCTTGCACTGCGGCACGGTAGCCAGCAGGGCCACTACCGATTACAACGAGATCAAAAGATGTTATTTGTTCAGACATGGTTGCTCCGCAGCGGTGATGATTCTCTCTCGGTTGATTCTACCTCGAGCTTTAAAGAGATATGGAATTATGTAGTTGGTAAAGTAATAAAAAAAAATTAACAAGTAATGAACGTAGGGTAAAAAAATATGCCATAGCAGCTAGTTAAATCTGTTCAAGCGATTTTTTGTAGTCATTGGAAAAATCATAAACCTTTGGTAACGTGATAGAGTCCCATAATCGATTTATATGATGTTAGGAACTACGGGGGGCTTGTCTTGACGATAAAGACTGACCAAACTTTTGCTGATCTTCAAAGTGGGCGGTTCCAGGGAGCGAGCGCGGTAGGGGGGCATGGAGGCCAACCTGTCGTGAAGATTATGGATGACCAGCCTCGGGTTTCTGCCCCTCCGAACTTACCGTACAGTTCTGGATGGGAGCTTGGTTTACCTGCTTATGTTCGGATGGATCCCTATCATATCCCCTGGATTATTGCTGTGGGGGGCGGTAAGGGCGGCGTTGGAAAAAGCATGGTTAGTGCAAACCTAGCTGCAAAACTAGCGCAAGCAGGTAAAAAAGTCCTAGCGATAGACCTTGATTTAGGCGGCGCCAACCTCCATACGTATTTTGGCGTCACTCCCCCTCGTTATGGAGCGACTGATTTACTTAAGAGCGATCTTTCCTGGGATAAGCTTGTGATTGAAACGCCGGTTCATGGCGTTAGTTTGGTGACTGCCGGTGCCAACGATCACGATAGTTGGTTAGGCGGGGACCTTGCATCAAATGATTTTGAGCGGATAACGAGGTTTATATTATCTGCAAAATCTGAAGCAAAAGCGGATATTGTCTTGATTGATTTAGGCGCTGGAAGTCATAGGCACACGCTTGATTTTTTTAGCCTCGCTCATATTGCTATGTTAACGGTATTACCTGAACCCACCTCAATAGAAAATGCCTATGTATTTCTTAAAGCGTGGTTATTTCACACCATCGACAGCGTGGCCTACCGCTTAGGCTCCCTGCGCATGGGAGATCAATTTAAGGCGTTTTTAGCAACTCCCGAGCACATGCGCGGGGGCTATCACGAAAAGATGAGGCTTGCGCCTCAGCATTTAAGGCCGCTTGCTGAGGCGGTGAAGAGTGCTCAGATCGGTAGAAAATTGGGAATTATTGTAAATCAGGCTCGCGCCCAAAAAGATATTGATCTTGGTAAGTCTGTGGAAGTTATAACGTCTCGTTACTTTGGTTTTGATAGTCAGGCTATGGGGTACTTAAACTATGATGAAACTGCTTTAAAAGCCTTACGCAGCCGGCATTTGCTATGTGCTGATTTTCCACATTCGTTACTTGCAAAGCGTATGGCTGAACTTTCACGAATTACTTTAAGTCACATGTAAAAATAAGGGGGTAATATGTCCAATAGTGATCTTAGCTCACTTGTCGATTTAAGTTTTTCAGAAACTTCCAAAGTTATGCAAGACGAGCACTTGTCGCAAGAGGGAAAAGCTTGCGGATACTACGAGGTCTTAGGTGTTGACCCCCGGGCAACGCGTATGGAAATCAGAGAGGCATACCTAAAACTTAAAACTACGTTTGCTGCCGAGAGTGACGCAACCTACAGTCTTTTTGATCGCGATGGGATGATGTCTCAAAGAGAGCAGATTGATGAGGCTTATGCAACGTTATCCGATGAAAGATTGCGCAGGGACTATGACCGAGAATGCGGGGTTATCAATGGGGCTATAACTGGCTTGTCTCGGTCATTTCATGGGGCAGATCCAGACGAAAGTTTTAAATCTGAACTCGACCCTAAACAGCATTTAGGGACTGATCGGCTTTTGCTGGCACGGGGCGAGCAAGCCCCAGTAGCAGCTGGGGATAAAACTCCGAGAGCTCCTCTACCTTTTATAAAATTAAAAGCATCGTCTGCTAAGGACCCCTTAATTCAAAAGGCGATGGCAGAGCTACAGGCAAGCCATGATTTAGCTAGTGGCAAGCTTTACCGCGAGCTGCGTCTGCTTGCGCAGGTGTCAGTTCCAGAAATTTGCGATCGTACAAAGGTTTGTATTACATACATCGAAGCGATCGAAGCTGATGAGCTTGGCAAGTTGCCACAGGTTGTTTATGTTAAAGGCTTCCTGCGCAGTTATTTCAATTATCTGGGTGCTCCCCACTCGGACGAAATGGTACGGCTTTTTGCTGAACGACTTGAAGACTTTAAGGCGCAAAAAAAGCGGGATTTTGCTGAATTAAAAGGTTAAGTTTGGTGATCGATGCGAAGACTAACAGTGGACAAGGGTGGCGTAGGCGAGAGGCTTGATAGCTACCTCGCTGCGCGTATCGACCACGTTAGCCGGCAAAAGGTACAAAAGCTTATTGCAAGCGGCAAGATTCTCGTGAATGGGGAGAAGGTTCAGTCTAAGTATGCTGTGGCGGAAGGAGATATTGTAACAGTCGACTGGACTCCTATACCTGTAAAAACAGCGCTTGAACCGAAACCATTAGATTTAAACATTATCTACGAAGATTATCATATTATTGTATTAAATAAACCAGCGGGTATATCAGTACACCCGGGGGCAGGCGAGCAGGGTGTGACGTTGGTTGAGGGGCTGCTTTATCATGTGGGGAGTTTGCCTGTCAGTGAGGTGAGCGAAGACGGTTATCAAGATGACATGGCATGGGCGAGACCTGGGATTGTTCATAGACTTGATAAAGACACCACCGGAGTTATGGTGGCAGCGAAGACGGACCTTGCGCACCGGGAGTTAAGTCGGCAGTTTCAAAAGAAAGATCAATTAAAACGCCAGTATTGTGCCTTGTTAGATGGTACCTTGAGCCAAGAAAGTTTCTTTTACGAATCTTATTTAGGGCGTGATCCTAGGGATCGAACCCGGTTTCAGTCGATCACACCCGATGCTTTTCATGAATTACCTCTGCGCCAGCAGGGGGGATACCGCTTTGCGAAATCGATGTTTCATGTCGATAAAGTCTTTGGTGATCGGATTTCCTATGTTAAAGTCCGACTATTCACCGGTAGAACTCATCAAATTCGTGTACATGCTAGGGCACTGGGAGCTCCTGTCATTGGTGATCCTGTGTACGGTCGTCCGCTGAATCTACCAAAAGGGATTCCTGGTGAAGTGGAAGGGGGGTTGCGTCGTATAAGCCGGCAACTTTTGCATGCTGAGTTTATTGAGTTTAACCATCCGATTACCGGTGAAACAGTTTCTTTTCAGGCACCGTTGCCAAAGGATTTTAATGAGAATTTATCAACATTATATAAGTTTTTTATAAATAGCCAAAAATTAAAGTGAGATTTGGTGCCAGTAAAGGTTGTAAGGCGTTGGATTTTCGGAGAAAATGTAAACATGGTCCATCCCTTAAGCGTATCTAGGCGAGGAGCAAAACGAATGTTGGTGCGATGCATACTATCCACAATCCTTAGTGCAACGGCATGCTGCCTCGTAGCTATGCCAAGCTTAGCTGTTGGTGAACCTAGTGCAGAACATTCTCGTTCTTTTATTTTAAAAGATGGGGGGAATGGTCAGCACACGGATATGATTATGTTGACGGTTGATAAGACAAGTTTGAAGGCGGATTTAAGAACTTGGCCCGAAAACCCTGCAAATTCTTCAGTCCTTCGGACGTTTAAAATTGCCATTGGCAAAGCTGAAGGAGATAAGCAATTTGAGGGTGATAATAAAACCCCTGAGGGAATTTATTTTGCTCAGAGTCATCTTGATGATTCATCGTTGCCGATGAAGTATGGGCGAAAAGCAATACCCATCGATTTTCCAAACCCGATTGATCGTGCGGAAGGTAAAACGGGGCATGGCATTTGGCTTCATGGAGTTGATCGCGATGGTCGGGTTAATGAAGCTAAGGTCACTGAGGGGTGTGTCGCGTTTTACAATGCTGATATTGCCAACCTCGCAAATTGGTTAAAGGGTTATCAGGGTGTGGTTGTCATCGCTCAAAATATCGCTGAAATCAATCAGCAGCAGGATATGACTGCGGTGCGTCAAGCGACAGAAGCGTGGATGAGCGCATGGGCTTCACGTAAGATCGACCATTATGGTGGGTTTTACGCCCCCGATTTTCGATTTGATCGGTTTAATCTAAAAAAGTACATTAATTATAAGCGTAGGGTCTTTTCGAGTTATCAAAATATGTCAGTTACGTTTGATAACTTAAGGGTTGTGACCCATCCCAAATATGCCGTCGCGTTTTTTAATCAAGATTTTCATGGTGATGGACGTTATACCTCGATTGGTAGGAAGGCTCTGTATTGGGATAAAGAGGCGGACGGGTCTTGGAAAATTCGTCGTGAGTCATTTGAAAATCGGCGTTTTGAGTTTATGACTTTTACTGATGCGGAGCTGGCGTTACTTTCGAATTCAACTTCTTCAAATGGTGAAAAAGAAGCCAAGAATCCGAATCTTTAGCATTGGAATAATGTGGTATGTGCGAGCTTGCCATGCGTTTTCTTTGTTTATGGATTTTAAGTTTTTGGGCAAGCATTGGATGGGGATGCCCAGATTTTGGCGGCGATTTTACGGCAGTACGAACCATCTCCGATCGTGGCCGTCTTTATGAGTGGAACTACCACGTTTCCTCTCGAGGCCATGAGACCGATTTTTTTGGCAAGGCCTGTGCGTTAGAGGTAACGGTTGCGGACCCATTGGTCGTACGTCAGTATTGGTTAAAGTACGATTCGAAGGAGATATTTGTTGCCGAACTTGGTAATCATGACAATTCTATTCGCCGAATTGCCGCAGCAGAAGCACTTTTTAAAGAATCTTTAGCTACAATCAATCAAATTCTTGAGCTAATGATGGATCTTAAATCAGAGAATGGGCCTTTGTCTGAGTTAAGCAGGTTTCTAAAGGAAAACTTTTGCGACTAACCTTTGAAATGAGCTTAGGTTTTTTGTAATCTAGATATGCTCAATTTAAGGATACTTTAAGTAAAATTACTAGGCAGTGTCCTTCTCCCTACAACTAGAGAGAGGTTTCCTGTCCTATGTTAAAACAAAGGGATTTCGGATGAAAGTATTTAGAATAGCAGCGCTCGCAGCAACTTTGGTAAGCTCAGGATTAAACGCAGATCCACAACTTTTTACCTTTCGAGGTGAGACTAAGGCGTGGAGTAGCTTTTCCCCTGATGAGCAGCAGGCAATTTATGAAATAGAGAAGGAGGCAAGTGAGCGAAAAATCGCGGTATACAAGGACATGGCATTGAAGCTGTACTTTCAGGCTGAAGGCAAAAAAAAAGGTGTTTCACCTGAGATGGTTGAGAAAGCAGAGCTTTCGATTAAGGAGCCAGACGATAAAGATGCAGAAAAATGGTTTAATGAGAATAAAGCTAGACTACCCCCTCAGTATACGTTTGACGCGATAAAAGGTGAGATCAAGATTGCCTTACGCAGCGAAGGTGAAAAGAAGAAAAAAATTGCTCTTGCTGAAAAGCTTATTGCGTCGGGAGAGCTAAAATTACCGGTTTTTGAGCTTAAAGCGCCTCAGTTTAGGATTGAAACTGATGGTTATTTAACTATGGGTGAAAGTAAGGCTAAAGTTACAATCGTAGAATTCGCTGATTACCAATGCCCACACTGTAAGCATGCGAGCGAGGCGATTAAGGGTTTACTTAAAAAACATAAAGATCTAGTTAAATTGGTATATATCGACTTTCCGATCAAAGGTGACTCGTCGCGAAAGATCGCGTTTGGAACCTACTGTGCAGGGAAAAAGGGCAAGGGGGTGGAGTATCATAATCTTGCGTTCAGTAAGCAAACTGCACTCCATCAGGCGGACGCAGCTTCTGACCTAGCGCAAGAGCTTGGTCTGAATGGGGGAGAGTTTAAGTCTTGCCTTGATTCGAAAGAAGCCGCTGCTTTTGTGGCTAAGGGTGAAGAGCAAGGGAAAGCACTTGGAATTACAGGAACACCCGCAATCTACGTAAATGGCGTTAAGCAGCTTGGTTATGATGCTGACGCACTTGAAAAGGCAATCCTTAAAAGTGCGGGACGTTAGTTTATGCGCCTTCGCGCGTGCGAAGGCACATACTTGCAGCAGCTCGATCTTCAGTGGGTTAATTTCGAAACTGCTCCACTTAATTTCAGGTGAGCTGAAAAGAAATTTTTCTTTTCAGCTAGTTATCTGTATCGTCCCCTTTTTTGTGAGTTTCCGGCAAATTGCTCGATAACATCCTAAAAGAACTTTATAATAATCGATCCACCTGAAATTAAGTGGAGCATTTAATAGTCGGTACCTGTTCGTTAAATGCTGGGACCACAAGGACTGCCTGCAATTACCGCAAGAAAAACCGGCAGCCATATTGCGCAAAGCTCCAATATTATTAAGTAAATTTTAAACTGTATGCAAAATATTTGCAAGCGAAGTATATAGACTTTGAGCGTTTTTTCCAAGTAGAGTACTTTGGTGTACTGATGAAAGGTGGCTAGCCATGACCGTTTCAAAAGAAAATCTTACCGCCAACGGTTTTGCCGCATTCGATGCAGAATCTAGTTTAAAACCCTATAGCTTTACAAGACGTGCACTGAGAGAGTTCGATGTTGATATAACGATCGAATATTGTGGCGTATGCCACTCAGATTTACACCAGGCGCGCAATGAGTGGGGAGGATCACTCTATCCCATGGTACCAGGGCATGAGATTGTAGGTCAGGTGCGAGCTATTGGGAAGGGGGTATCAGCATTTAAAGTGGGGGATAGGGTGGGAGTCGGGTGTTTAGTCGATTCGTGTCGCACCTGCCCTTCTTGTCCTGCAGGTGAAGAAAGTTATTGTGAGGGTGGATTTGTTGGAACCTATAATAGCTACGAAAAAGACGGAAAAACCATAACTCAGGGAGGATACAGTAGCCGTATCGTCGTAGATGAAAAATTTGTGTTAAGAGTGCCAAGTAATCTTGATCCTAAAGCGGTTGCCCCACTTCTCTGTGCAGGAATTACCACATACTCTCCATTAAAACACTGGAAGGTAGGTCCAGGAGTTAAAGTGGGAATCATTGGACTTGGTGGGTTAGGTCATATGGGCATAAAATTTGCTCGTAGCTTTGGTGCGGATGTAACCGCCATTACATCAAATTTAAAAAAGAAAGACGATGCTCTGCGTTTAGGGGCCCATCACGTTATTGTCTCGACAAACGATCAACAAATGAAGGCCCATCGCGCCACTTTTGACATCCTTCTTGATACCGTATCCGCCAATAAAGATCTTTCCCCTTATCTTAACCTGCTTAAAAGGGACGGTAATCATGTTATGGTCGGTCTGCCCGATAAGCCGTTGGCTGTGCCGGCGTTTACCTTAATTGGTGCTCGGCGTAGCATTTCTGGGTCTTTAATCGGTGGCATCCGGGAAACTCAGGACATGCTGGATTATTGCGGAGCACATCAGATCGTGTCGGACATTGAGCTTATCGATATTCAGGATATCGAGAAAGCTTATAAGAGAATGGTAAAAGGTGATGTAAAGTACCGGTTTGTGATTGATTTAAAATCATTGGAAAGGGTGAAATGATGATTAAAATATTACTTTTAGTTTGCAGTCTATTTGCAGGTTTTAGTGCAGATGTTTTCGCCGAGAATCTTAATCCGAAAGAAGCTTCTGAGATGATCCTAAAACATAAGGACGATGACAAGTTTGTGATCGTTGATGTGCGTACTCCAGATGAGTTTAAAAAGGCTCATATTAGTGGTGCTATTCTTTTGGATTATTATGCCGCTGACTTTAAGGAAAAACTAAGTCTTCTCGACCGTAAAAAAACGTACTTGCTAGTCTGTCGCTCAGGAAATCGTAGTAGTAAAGCAATGTCTATCATGAAGGACCTTAAGTTTGAGCAATATTTCCATATCGATGGGGGTATGAATGCTTGGACTGCCGAAGGTTTACCCACGGTAAACTGAGGTGTGAATGGTGGATGAGCCTGACATACGGGTCACCTTTTAGGTGATCCACATTCATCTTGTTTATAATTTTGTGGTATCGACCAGAAACTCTTTCGGATAGTACGATCACTTAGGCCTACTACCAATACTTGGAGGATTGATACGATCGATCCGTTGGAGGATGTGACTAAATCGCAAACCTTTACTAACGTTATCGCCTACTTTTCGGATGCCATCCTATCTCTAGATCGCGGCATAATCCTATGCTACGAGAAAAATATAATCTCAATTGAACCACTCCCTGGAGTCGAAGCGGCTATGCGTAAAAAAGGATTGCCCACAGTAGCGGTGGATGGGTGTAGTGGTCCAAAAAAGTAGTGCAAGTGGTTTATAGGTTAGCTGGGTTATTTTTGCCTACTTGCCTAGGCAGATTTGTTCCGTTAAGTAAAAAAAAAAACTGCCGAATCCTTAGACCACAGGATCTATTTCTTTTACTCAAGGACAAAACGTGAACCTCTTTAAAAACACTGAAATTCAAGGGATTCGCTACGAAAAAATGCGACGACTTTTGAATTCTCTTGTTTTTAGCGCAGTAGTACTTCCCCTTTTAGGTTTATCAGGTGCCAGTGAACGCGTGCGGTTTGATACGGTTAGCCAAGTTAAAAATCGCTTGGCTCCACTATTGCTACAGTATTGTAAAGAATCATGTCAGCTAATTGATGTAAAAGTTGAGATTGAAGAAGATTTTACTGAGTCGGATGACCTTGGCTTTGAAGGGGTGGCTGGAGATGCGCCGGCGACGGTTCAAGCTGTCGGGCGGGTTGTAGCTGAAATTCAAGTCGATGACCGCGTGACGGAGATGAACCGTGACCGACTTTTATCCATCTTAAGAAACCATTTACAATTCGGTAGCAGCACGGTTGAGATCATTTGGCGCCCAGTTGTACTGCCTGAAATTGGCCAATCAGTAGCCAGGGAAGAAGCTCTCAAAAATTCGCTTGAGCAACGTATTACCAGTGCCATTGATCGGGTGATTACAAGTTATTGCCCTGAAGATTGTGTGCTCTCGCTAGTAGCTGTCGATGGTAAGTTAATCACTCAGGATGAGGCAAGAGGATCAAGTCAAGAGACGATTGTTAAAGACTTAGCAAGCAGCGCTATCTTTAAAATTCTGAATGTAGATATCGAGGTTTCAATGAATGCAAGCCTCGATCCTCAGCTTCGTCAGCGTATAACTAATCTTATTAAGGCGAAAACAAAATTTGCGTCTCCACTCAATATTCGTGTTGATATCACAGAATTTCCTGAGTCCTACATGAAAAAAAGAGAACGTGAATCACGGGAAGCTGATGATCCATACGGGCTTGCCCGACTGCGAGAAACATTAAAGATCTTTCGTGAATTAGCAGGTACTAAGGAGATTATCACGACAAACTCCACCATTAACCAATCAAAAGAAACAAGTGCTGAAACCTCCGTAGCGAAAGAATCAAATTCAACGTCTAGTTCAAATTCCACTTCGTCTGCTAGTACGAATCAAATGCTCGAAAAAGCCAATATCCAGTCAACGACCTCGTCAAGTGAGCGGGGAGTGGAGTCTATCACCAATTCATCCGAGAATTCTTCAAATTCAGTGTTGACCGATATGGAGCCTTGGCAATTAGGTGTAGTCATCGGAGGAAGTTTCTTAGCGGTTGGGGTGATTATTTTACTCCTCATGCGCATGGGGCAAGCAAACCGGGATGCTCGATTAATGATGCTGCATGCTGAAACGGGACGAGGCGCTGAAGGAGGACGCTCAATCGGTGGGATGGCCTCCTCTGCGTCAGGGGCTGAGGCTGTTCAGGTTCACGGCGGAGTTAGTCCAGAGGCTAGGCGTGAGATGAGTTTAAGGATGAAAAATGAGGCACTTAAGCAAGAGCTCATTCATGTCTTTGTTAATGAGCCGAGAGTGGCGAAGGAAACGTTTTCACGACTTTTACAGGAAGAAGGAGTTGAAGAAGCAGGGAAATATGTTCACTTATTCGGGCACCTAGTTATTTTCGAACTTCTTGGTGACCCCAACCTCCAGCGTGATCTTTATGAACTCAGTGAGTTTTATCAAAAATCCCAGTTTGAATTTACACCGGAAGATGAACACAAATTACTGAATGCTCTTAAAACAAGGGTTACAGCGAATGAGATCCGAGTTTTGACCAGAAAACAGATGGATAAATTTGATTTCTTACTTAAATTAGATGCGAGTCAGATCTATAACCTGATTTCTGAGGAAAAGCCTCAGGTGCAGTCTATCGTTCTCACCCAGCTAGACCA
>JACCDO011362882.1_pt1 | contig 14129 bp, 15 predicted proteins | sample 7446101 | NCBI WGS metagenome assembly JACCDO01 (sample SAMN15323440, study PRJNA562643) | freshwater metagenome | isolation source: river surface water | place: USA:Blue River Watershed | collected 2017-08-16
AACCCGGAAGAGACAATCGAGTTAAAACTTGATCAAATAGCTGAATCAATTCAAGCTCACAAATTAATGAATCTGAACCTACTACATCTGCATCACATTGATAGAATTCTTGATACCTGCCATGCTGTGGACGATCAGCTCGCCAAACTGGTTGGATTTGATATCGTTTGAATGGAAATGCCAACTCATTTTGATGTTGAACCACAAAGCGTGCAAAAGGAACGGTTAAATCGTAACGCAACGCTTTTTCAGAAAGAGAATTTGCAAATCGAGGAAGGTTTTCTGCATTCAAGGCTTCGATATCTGCCTTTTTCATTTTTTCACCTGAATTCAAAATTCGAAAAATCAAACGATCTCCTTCCTCTCCATATTTACCCATCAGCGTTTGTGACAACTCAAAAGATGGGGTTTCGATTGGCTCAAATCCAAATAACTGAAAGACGTCTCTAATCGTAGAAAAAATATAATTTCTTTTCTTTACCTCTTCTGGTAAAAAATCTCTTGTTCCTTTTGGAATAGATACTTTAACCGACATGCTCTTTATGTTTTTCTTTTTTATAAAAATCGTAGATTATTCCATCTGAAAGACCCATTTTGGGGACACTTATTTTATCCGCTGAAAGTTCGTTCAATACGTACATGTAAATCTCCAAAGCTGGTACAATTACATCCGCTCGATCGGGTTTTAATTTATATTCAGACATCCTTTCTTCTATAGTAATAGATGTTAATTTGGCACTTAATTCATGCATGTCCTTATATGAAATAGAATCCGCATCGTGTTCACTTAATAATTTATGCACTTTATTGATGTTTCCTCCTGTTCCAAAAATAAGGTGTTCATCACTTAAATCTACATAAAGTTGAATCCATTTCTTTATATCGGCCCATACCTGCACGTTAACTTTAGATTTCAACATACGGATTGTACCGATATCAAAAGATTTTGAAGCAACCCGATCCCCTTTTTCAAATACGCTAATTTCAGTACTCCCTCCTCCAACATCAATAACCAAAAAAGGCAAATCAACAGGTAAGTTTAATAAATCAAACGCACCAAAAATTAATTCAGCCTCTTCTTGACCCGAAATAATTTCGAGATCAATACCTGTTTCCTTTTTTATCTTTTGAATAACTTTTTCTGCATTCTTGGCTTCACGCATAGCAGAAGTGGAAACAGCTCTTAATTGAGAAACTTCAAATATTTCTGAAATTAAACCGAATGCCTTCATTGTTTTAATAAATGCCTCTAATTTATTTTTGGAAATCTTTCCTGTTTCAAAAACATCGTCACCCAATCTCAATGGTATGCGCGTGTATGATATTTTCTTGACAAATGATTTTTTTCGATCATTAATAATCTCACCAATTAGCAACCTTGCTGCGTTTGTACCAATATCAATAGCTCCATATATCATGAAAAACAAAGTTACAATACTCGACTAAACAGAATGTATTATTTATAATTTCTTTTTTACTTTGTACATGGAACCTTTTGATTTAAATTTTAAAAACAACGAAAAGGTAAAAACGGGGAGTATATTAATCTCAGACCCCTTTCTTGACGATCGTTACTTTGGCAGGTCTGTTATCTTACTCTGTGGGTATGGAAAAGAAGGCGCCTTTGGTTTCGTACTAAATCAATACCTAGATGTCGATCTTCATAAATTAGACGAACAATTTCCCGACATAAATGCTAGAATAAGTTTAGGAGGTCCCGTTGATAAAGAACATCTGTTTTTCATTCATTCAATTGGAAATATAATTGATGGTTCTACTAGCTTGTATAACGGGATTTACTACGGTGGAGATTTTGAACAACTAACAAAGTTATTTTACGATGAACCTGAAAGCAAAAATAAAGTTCGATTCTTTATCGGTTATTCTGGTTGGTCTGAAGGTCAATTAGAAGAAGAAATTAAAGAATCATCGTGGTTGGCCGTGAATAACATTTCAACAGAAATGATCATGGATACACAAAATGATAAACTGTGGGAAATGTGTTTAGAAAAACAAGGGAAAAGATTTAAAGTTATTTCTAAATTTCCTCGTAATCCTGAAGATAATTAAAGAAATCCCAAGAGCATAAGGGTTCCTACTGCGAAAAGAAAAAATCCAATCACCCACTTTATAAACCTCATTTCTGTTTTCTTAAGCAATTGATTTCCTAGTATACTGCCTAGTATGGCAGTAGTAGCACCCGTAACCACTAATTCAATTGGAATTTCTGAATCAAGTTGTTGAGAATACGAGGAGATTCTTGTTAGATCGATAATCACTCCAAGCAATGCAGATGTTGCTACAAATTCAAATTTGGATAACGGAGTATTGGAGAGAAATGCGGAACGAACAGCACCTTGGTGACCAGAAAATCCTCCAAAAAAACCGCTCACAAATCCTCCAAAAGGAATCCATGATTTTCCAATTTTTCGATTCTCAAGGAAAGAAGTAAATTCTAATAGAGCAAAAATCAGCATAACTAGTCCCAGAGAAAATTCAGTATAATTAACATCATGGCTCTCGACCAATTTAACAGAATAAACCAATCCCATATCACCCAAGGCATAAATGAGATAAGCTCCGAACATTGATCCCAAAAATGCAAAGCTTCCAAATTTCATAAAAACAGGCCAATTGATATTTTTGAATGTTAAAGCGACTTTAAATAAACCATTAATTAAATGCACAAGAGCTGTTGTAGCCAAGGCAATTTCCGGACTGAAAAACAAGGAAAATACGGGCAAAAGAATGGTACCTAAACCAAATCCTGAAAAAAAAGTACTCAACGAAGCCAAAAATGCCGTAATTGCAATCAAACAATAGGGAAGTATGTCCATACGTTCATTATTTTTGTAAAAATACAAACATGATTGATTTAAGAAGCGATACCGTTACCAAACCAACAAAAGAAATGCTGGACTTCATGATGAGCGCTCCCGTTGGTGATGATGTCTTCGGTGAAGACCCCACGGTTAACGAATTGGAAAATTACACGGCTGAACTTTTCGGAAAAGAAGCAGCAATTTTCTGTACATCAGGAACGCAAAGCAATCAAATCGGCATTAACCTTCATGTAAAACCTGGAGGAGAAGTTATTTGCCACCACGAAAGTCATGTTTTTAAATACGAAGGTGGTGGAATTGCACGTAATTCTGGCGCTTCCATTCGAACCATCGATGGCGACCGTGGACGTCTCAAATCAAGCGCTATTGAAAAATGGATAAATCCAGCACACGATGTTCATTTCCCACTTACACAACTCGTAAGTATTGAAGACACGGCTAATAGAGGTGGCGGTGCTATTTATAATTTAGATGACATAAGAGAAATTAAAACACTATGCGTGGCGCATAATTTACCATTACACCTTGATGGCGCAAGACTTTTCAATGCATTAGTCGAGACAAAAGTAGACTATAAGTTGTACGCAGAAAATTTTGATACAATATCCATATGTTTATCAAAAGGATTAGGAGCACCGATAGGTTCTCTTCTTATTGGAACTAAACAACATATCCATCAAGCAAGGAGAATACGAAAAGTCTTTGGTGGAGGCATGCGTCAAGCGGGTATTATTGCTGCAGGTGGATTATTTGCATTAAAAAATAACATCGAAAGATTAAGAGTTGACCATGCTCATGCAAAGGAAATTGAAGGGGTATTGCTGACTTTACCTTGGATAGTGGATGTTGTTCCTGTCGAAACTAATATAATAGTTGCCATTGTAAAGGATGATGAATCTAGAAACAATGTCATATCAAAATTAAAAGAACTGAACATTTTGTGCATGCCATTTGGTCCTCACATGATTCGATTCGTAACACACCTGAATGTGAGCGATTCTGATGTGGACAATATTTGTGAAAGTTTGCGAAAAATTAACTAAAAACCGTGTAACCTTTTCTGAAAATCAAGCTATAAGAACTTGTGTATTTTCGAATGACAAAATTCTACATTTCAATTTTACTTATATTAATCAATTTTGCGTTTTATTCTCAAGGAAATCCATGTGAAAATCATGACGCTAAATTCGAAAAGAAATTCAGTAAAGCTCTGAGCGAAAAAGACCCAGATAAACGTTTAGAAAAACTTGAAAAGGTGGCTGTTGATTTTCCCGCTCAGGCTAAAACATATTTTTACTTAGCTAATATTGCCAATCGCGCCGCTCAAACCCTTTTTGGGCAAGGAAATCAAAAAGAAGCATACAACCAACAAAAAAAAGCAAATCTCTTCTATCAAGCAACGATTAAGAAATGTGCCAATTACCACGCAAGTTGTTACTATAACATTGCAGAAAATTTACTTTCCATGGGAGAGCAAGAATCCGCTATCCCTTTTCTAAAGAAATACATCGAATTTCCAGAAGATGATTTCGAAAAATTGGAAGAAGATTTTGTTTCTCGCAAAAGAAGCGCGTTAGCAGTGTTAGATGAATTAGAATTTGAAAAGAATTTATTCAACAACCCCGTGCCTTTTAATCCAACGAAAGTAAAAAACGTAAGTACGCAATTGGACGAATATTTCCCCATGATTTCTCCGGATAATGATTTACTTTTTTTCTCGCGAAAAGTAGATCGAAAAAATTTGGGCGACATTAGCGAAAATATTAGGGAAGAACTAACACTTTCCATAAAAGATGAAAATTCTCTAGAATTTGATGATGGCAATCCTCTTCCAGCGCCATTCAACGACGGTAGTTTTTTTAATTACGGTACCACTACCCTATCAGTTGATAATAAGGAAATGATTGTTTGTGCTTGTAAAAAAGAAATTGTCAGTAACCAATATTATTTAAATTGTGACCTTTACACCTCCAAGTATCAACGAAAAGGAAAAGGTGGTAATGATTTCGAATGGTCCAAACTTGAAAATATGGGACCTAACATCAATACTCCTGATGGATGGGAGGCACAACCTACACTATCTTCTGACGGAAAACTATTGTTTTTTACAACGGTGAGAAAGAATTCACGTGATAATGATATCTATATTTCTGAGAGACAATCTGATGGAACTTGGTCTAAGGCAGTTCCCTTTGATTTAATTAACACACCTGGAAAGGATAAAAGCCCTTTTTTTCACCAAGATGGTGAGACGCTATATTTTGTGTCCAGTACTTCATCTAATCGCAAAGGAGCGGGTGGATTGGATATATTCTACATTCGAAAAGAAGGAAACGGATGGACAAAACCAAAGAACATTGGTTATCCAATAAATTCTGTTGATGATGAACTGGGGATTTTCGTTTCAACTAGTGGTAGAGTTGCCTATTTTTCTAGCTTGAAAGAAGGTGAATGGAACATTTATTCCTTTGATTTATACGAAGAAGCACGTCCCCAAGAGGTTGTCATTATCAAAGGTGATTTAAAAAATGAAGACGGAACACCTATTAAAGATGCGGTAATAGATGTTAGTTACAATGAAAATGGTGAAACACAACAATTCAAAGTCAATGGCGAAGATGGAAAATTTGCCGCAGTTGTTAAAGTGAATCAAAAACAAGATGTTACAGTAAGTATTAGCAAAGAAAATTATGCATTTCAAGCCAAAGTAATTGAAAAAGAATCATTTGACTTAGCGCGTGATTCAAAATTAAAACTAGGTGAATTTATTCTAGAAAAAATGGAACTTGGAAAAACGTATCGTTTAGCTGACATATTTTTCGCGACAGAATCATTCGAGCTTAATTCTAAATCGAAAGCTCTTTTGAATAGTTTCGCCTCTTACTTAATAAAAAACCCAACAATTAAAATAAGTATCAACGGACATACAGATGATGTTGGAGAAGACGGGGCAAACCTCTTGTTATCTCAAAACAGAGCGAATGCCGTAAAAGAGTATTTGGTTAACAAAGGTATTGAGGCAGAAAGGTTAAAAGCGATTGGATTCGGAGAAAGTAAACCAAGTGTCCCAAATTCAAATGAAGTTAACAGAGCAAAAAACCGTCGTACGGAATTCGAATTTATTCCATAATTAGGCACAAAAAAAAAGAGGAATAACTTCCTCTTTTTCCTATAAGTTGAATTGTTTACTATTTTGCAACAGTAAAATTCTTCTTCTCTCTAATTCTTGCTGATTTACCAGTACGCTCACGGAAGTAGAATATTCTCGCACGACGAACAGCACCTCTTTTCACGATTTCAATAGCATCAATAAATGGTGAGTTTATAGGTAAAATTCTTTCCACTCCAATATTACCAGACATTTTGCGAATAGTAAAGGTTTCTGTTGCTCCAGCACCTCTTCGTTGCAAAACTACTCCTTGAAATTGCTGAATTCTTTCTTTGTTACCTTCTACAATTTTGTATGAAACGTTAACTGTATCACCAGCTCCAAATTTTGGAAACTCTTTAGTGGTATACAATTCGTTTTGGATTTCTCTAATAATATTCATCTCTACAAATTTTCAATTTCCCGTTAAATTGGGGGTGCAATATTACAAATATTTCATCAATAACACTAACAAATTAATCATTTTTTTACTGAATTTATTCAAATTGCAATTTAAAAAGTGTTAGAATTTCCTTTCTAAAGTTACTAAGATATAAACACCACCTGTAGATATCACGTTGAAAAGTATCGGTCGAATCCATATACTAACTCTTGTTTTTACCTTAACTTTACATTTAGAATTATGGGAAAAATAATAGCAATTGCGAATCAAAAAGGAGGGGTTGGAAAAACAACTACTTGTATCAATTTAGGTGGTTGTTTGGGTGTTTTAGAATATAAAACGTTGATCGTAGATGCAGATCCCCAAGCAAATTCCACATCGGGAACGGGTTTTGATCCTAAAAGTGTTCGAAATATCTACGACTGTTTGGTAAATGGTGTTCATCCAAAAGATGTCATTCTGACCACACAAAGTCCTAATTTAGATATTCTTCCTTCCCACATCGATCTTGTAGGCGCAGAACTTGAGATGATTAATTTGCCACAACGGGAGTATTTACTTAAACAGGCACTAGAAAAAATTAAAGATGCTTATGATTTTATTTTGATTGACTGTTCGCCATCATTGGGTCTAATTACGGTCAACTCATTGGTTGCTGCTGATGCGGTAATGATTCCAGTGCAATGTGAGTATTTTGCTCTTGAAGGGTTAACAAAACTATTGAATACGATAAAAATAGTACAAGGTAGATTAAATCCCGAGTTAGAAATAGAAGGAATGCTTCTTACTATGTATGACACTAGACTTCGCTTAGCCAACCAGGTGGTAGATGAGGTAAAAACGCATTTCCAAGAATTAGTTTTTGATACAGTGATACATAGGAACACTACTTTGAGTGAGGCTTCGAGTCATGGCAACACCATCATTATGTACGATGCAGGATCGAAAGGATCTATCAATTACTTGAACTTTGCGAGAGAACTATTACAGAAGAACAACTTAACAAAAATTGGTAACGACGAAAAAAACATCCAAATAGACCATGAGCTCTAATCAAAAAAAGCATCCTGCTTTGGGCCGCGGTTTGGGTGCACTTTTACAAAATTCAGGAACAGATATTACCTCCAGCACGGAAAGTCCTGTGGGCGGAATTGCTATGATTCCAATTGAACAAATTGAAGCAAACCCATTTAATCCACGAACAACATTTGAGGTGGACGCACTCGAGCAATTAACCGCTTCCATTGCCGAACACGGAATTATTCAACCGTTGACCGTACGAAAAATGGGTAGAGATCGCTATCAATTAATTTCCGGTGAGAGAAGATTCAAAGCGAGTGCTCAAGCAGGTTTAACGGAGGTTCCATGCTATATTCGAATTGCTAATGACCAAGCCATGCTCGAAATGGCACTTGTTGAAAATATTCAACGTGAAAATTTGAACGCCATAGAAGTTGCACTGTCCTATCAACGATTGATCGATGATTGTGATTTAACCCAAGAGCAGCTAAGTACAAAAATTTCAAAATCGCGATCAGATGTAGCGAACCACTTGAGGTTGTTAAAGTTGCCAGCCGCTATACAAGCAGCAGTTCGCGATAGAAAAATAACCATGGGACATGCCCGCGCCTTACTTGCCTTGTCTACCGAAGAAGAGCAACTCGAAATGCTTACAAAAATTATCGAAGAAGAACTTTCTGTAAGAAGCGTAGAACTAGTTTCACAAGTTAAAAACAACTCGTCTTCTTTCAAAAAAACAAGTAAAACTCCAACAAATTCAGAATTTGAAGCGATTGCGCATTACCTCAGCGATCGATTTCGTTCAAAAGTTGAACTTGCCAAAAATGAGAAGGGAAAAGGAAAATTTGTGCTTCATTTTAAAAATGAAAAAGAATACCTTAAGTTACTTACGTTGCTAAAAAGCGAATGAATCGATTAGTTATTGTTTGTTCTTTAGCAATTGGCATTTCATTCTCTTCATTTGCTCAAACAGATTCTACCTCAAAAGAAAAACATCCCTACAAGAAAAGCATGTTATATTCAGCCCTAATTCCAGGAGCAGGACAAATTAGAAATGCTAGCTTATCTCAAAAAAAAATAAAACCAGCTTATTGGAAAGTTCCGTTAATCTATGGTGGTCTTGGCACTGCCGGATATTTCATTTACCAAAATCACAGCGCTCAGAACAATGTCAAAACGGAATATTATAACAGATTAGATGGCAATCCACCCGCAGTTGAATGGAGCAATTACGACAATTTTGGATTGATCGCATTACAAAAGCAATACCTCAATAATCGAGATTTATTTGTTCTATTATCTCTCGCTGTATACGGAATTCAAATTATTGACGCCGGTGTTGAAGCTCACTTTCTGAAATTTGACGTTAGCGAGGATTTAAGTTTACGCATTCAACCCTTCATACTTCAAGACAAAGCGGGTATAGGACTTAACATTAAATTCAGGTAATAATCGTTATCTTTGCCTCATGAAAATCGCGTTAATTGGTTATGGTAAGATGGGCAAAGCAATTGAAATTGTTGCATTGGAGAGAGGACATCAAATTTGTGCCAAATTCAATTCTAGCAATCCTTTAACGATTGAAAAATTAAAAAATTCTGAAACGGATGTCGCCATCGAATTCACCCAACCTAAATTAGCATCTTCTCATATCAGAAGTTGCGCTGATGCCAAAACACCTATTGTAGTTGGCACAACGGCTTGGCTTGATGAGCTTCCAGAACTCAATGAATACATCAAAAAAAACGATGGTAGCATGTTGTACGCGTCAAATTTTAGTGTTGGCGTTAATATTTTTTTTAAAATAAATCAATTACTAGCTCGCTTAATGAACAAGCAGTCAGATTACGTAGTTTCCATCGAAGAAATTCACCATGTTCAAAAGTTAGACGCACCGAGTGGGACTGCCGTAACCCTAGCTGATGGATTAGTCAATGAACTCGATCAATACAAAAATTGGGAACTTCTAAGCGATGAAACAAGCAACAACGAAACCATTCCTGTAAAAGCCACTAGATTGCCCGAAGTTCCAGGGACACACATTATCAAATACGAATCTGACATTGATTTTATAGAATTAAAACACGAAGCAAAAAACAGAAAAGGTTTTGCACTCGGTGCTGTTATTGCAGCTGAGTTTTTAAAAGATAAAAAAGGTATATTTACCATGAACGATGTCTTAAATTTATAACCCATGCCATTTATTTATTTTTATTTATTTATTCTGTTCGTTAATCCTTATCTTTCGCAATGGTGGAAAATTTTCCCTCTTGCTGGTAGAGAAAAATGGGAAGCACTCGTTCCAGGCTATAACTATTTTGTACTTTATAAATTTACTCTTGGAAAGCCTTATTGGAGTTTATTACTAATATTTCCTGGTGTTCACCTAGTGATGATGATGGTAGCGAATGTTACCTTGCTGAGAAGATTTGGGAAATATTCATTCACTGATACATTACAAGGTATTTTATTTCCATATTACCTGTATTGGAAAATTAGCAAAGAAAATACTTCCTATGGAAAAGAAACAAATTGGGCAAACACAAAAGAAGTGGAAGACCGAAAATGGGGAGATCATATCGTTTTATTCTTATGTATTCCTGTTATTGGCCATCTCATTACAACAATTTTAGATGCTATTTCGCGCGATAAGCCAGGTGAAAAATCGCGGGTCAAAGAATGGGGAGATTCCATATTATTTGCTTTAATTGCTGCAGGAATCATTAGAACTTATGTTTTTGAGCCTTTTCAAATTCCCACAGGTTCAATGGAAAAAACATTATTAGTAGGAGACTTCTTGTTTGTAAATAAATTGGCATACGGCCCTAAAGTTCCGGTAACACCATTATCTCACCCACTCGTTCACAATAACGTACCATTCATCAATATTCCGTCGTATACTACCTTCGAAAAAGGAAGTTATTTTCGATTGCCTGGATTTGGTGACATTGAACGAAACGATGTGGTAGTGTTTAATTACCCCTCAGGAGACACAGCCGTTTTTGATCCCAGAATGCCTAATGGACTAATGGGACATGATTACCACGGAATTGTTATCAATGAGGCCAAACGTCTCTTTATAGATCAGTTCGAAAACGAAATTTACGCCATAAAGTCTCAACTAGAAAAATCTAAACCAGGTTATGTTGCTCAATATTATACAATGGAAGCACGCGAGTTACTTTTACAAAAATATGCCTCTCGATTTATTAAAGAATACCCAACTTGGACAGCAAAGGCAAGAAAAAGTTTAGCAGAAGACAAGGTCGCATGGGATGGAATGGAAAACACCTTAATTGAGCATTTTGGATTGATTTATCGACCAGTCGACAAAAGAGAAAACTATATCAAACGCTGCGTGGCATTACCTGGAGATTTCATGGAAATTAAAAATGCAGTATTGTATATTAATGATCAGCCTTCGGAAATTTTTGAATTTCAAACGTTCAAATATCGTGTAAAAATGGGCGATGACTTTATGTTACCCTCTCCTGCAGATTTACAAGCGACCTATGGTTTAGAAAACGATGAACAAGGCCATACTCGAATGGATATTGAATACAGAGAATACATGGAACTAGGATCAAATCAAGAAAGTATCCCAGTAAGAGAATATGTTTTAAATCTCACCGAAAACGAAAAACAACGTTTATTGGAAGATTTTCCTGGTTTGAAAAATAGAATGACAAAAGTACTTGATGAGAAATTCGACAAAGCTAAATTAACGGACTACCAACGAATCAAAAATTTAGATTTTTTCCCGAAAGATTTAAATATTGTCAATGCAACCACGCATTTTGAGCGTATTCAAATACCATTTGAAGGTCAAGTAGTAACACTTACTCCGAAAACTATTCCGTATTACCGAAGAATTATTACGGCATATGAAGGTCATTCGTTGGAAGAAAGAAAAGATGGATATTACATTGACGGAAAAAAAACTACTACTTACACCGTTGAAATGGACTACTATTGGATGATGGGAGATAATCGCTATGGTTCCGCAGATTCGCGTTTTTGGGGATTTGTACCGGAAGACCATATCGTGGGTAGAGCATCTCTTGTCTGGTTTTCAAAAAGCCCATACAAGGGAGTGCGTTGGGATAGGATTTTCAAACTCATTGAATAATTTGCACCCACTTCCTACTGCTTACCTTCCTTCGATCTCCTATTTTCAAGAATTTTTAGGTTCTCATTTCTATATGGAAGTAAATGAAAGTTATATAAAACAAACCTTTAGAAACCGATGTGAGATTTTAACCTCTAATGGTATTCAGCAATTGAGTATACCTGTTGTTCATGGAAAAGGAAAAAAGCTTAAAACAAATGAAGTAGAAATTGATTATTCTACGAATTGGCAAACACTTCATTCTAGAGCAATTAGAACAGCATACGCATCTTCACCTTATTTTGAGGACTATTTCCATGAACTCGACTATATAATTAATAAAAATCACCAATTTTTAATCGATAAAAACTCAGAATTACTCTATTTCCTATGTAAAAGTCTAGACATCAAAATTGAATTGATAGAAACAACAGAATTCGTTTTAAATAATGAAAATCTTCTAACTAGAAATTTTCTTGAAAGGAACATCGATATTGGTTTCGTATATCAACAAGTTATAGGCTTTTCAAGTAAGTTTGTTTCTAATCTATCAATGGTGGACTTACTATTTAATGAAGGTCCAATGGCAAGAAATAGATTACTCACCTAGTTGTTTATTCTGGTGGAGTTTTACCCAATAGGTCCTAAATAATTTAGAATCTACTAGCGTTTGCAAATTACCATTCTCCTCAAATCTTATTTTCACTTGTTTACCAATTAAAGATGTATAAGTAGTGTTAAAATCTTCGTATTTCTCATTAAGTATTTTCAAAAATCCTGAGTTACTCATTACATATACATAATTATCTTTTGTTCCTACACAAATAGAAGAAGGAGACATATCAGAATTAGCGATCTTCCATGATTTAACGGTCTTTATTTCGTTAATATTCGGCTGAAAAGTATTTATCACGGTATTTTTTCTTGACCTATCAACACCCAAAAGGTATATTAAATTCTGATAATCACTGTAAAAAACATCCTTATAGGTCACCTCTTCTTTTTCAAGATTATATGAATCTTCTATTTCAAATTGCTTATTATTTTTTCTCAAAACAAATAAAACATTGTCTGCCACAACAATACCTTTTGTAGAGGTTCTCGTTGAAATAATTTCTTCTTCAGTTAATTCTTCCGTATTTAAATCGTTCGAGACTAGGCTCAAAATTTCTTCTTTTTCTGAATTTTTCAATTTTTCAAAGAAAAAAACACTGTCTATGTGATTGTTAGTAAGAAAAGTGTGATTTTTAAAATTATAAAAACCTGATTCGAAAGGGAAATTTTCCTCTTGCTTTATTTTAAAATGATGAAAGGTCTCAATTCGAAATAATTGATAAGCCAAGAACGTTAGCGAGGCAGTAACAAAAGAAAAGAGAATATTTTTTTTCATTTAATGACGTAAATATACATAGATTTGAAGAAAAAATGTCCTATTGTTCTTATTGCAAATCACTTGACGTCTCAAATATTCACCGAATATACCACGACACAGAATACGGAAAAAAGGTTACCAGTGACCAAGTTCTTTTCGAAAGGTTTTGTTTAGAAATATTTCAGGCAGGACTTTCATGGGATATAATTTTAAAGAAAAGAACATTTTTCAGAGACGCTTTTTCTTCTTTTAATATTGAAATAGTTGCGAATTTTTCAGAAATAGATATTCAAAGACTTTTAGCGAATTCGAAAATCGTGAGACATAGAATAAAAATACTGAGTATCATTTTCAATGCTCAAAAAATCCTGCAGATTCAACAAGAATTTGGTAGTTTCTATCATTGGTTAATTATTAACGAAAGAAAAACTATGGACGATTGGACTAAATTGTTAAAAAAGAACTTTAAATTTGTTGGTACAGAGATTGCTGCTGAATTTTTAAAGAGCGCTGGATTGTTTCCCGGTGCTCACGATCAAAATTGTTATTTAAAACATACAGAATGAGATTCTATTTATTACTTTATCTAAGTTTATTCGTTTTAACTACTGCAAGAACTCAGTTTTCTGTTAACGGAGGTACAGGATTTTTGAAAGGATTCAGTAAACCAAAATATTTTTACGGATTACACATTGGTGGAGAATTGCCACGGAGTAATGAATTAACCATGTACGCGAGATTAGGCTACTATTTTCCTCAAAATGAAAACGATAGCTCTTCTACTTTTTTAACTGCATATGATTTTAATACGGTTCCATATCAGGTATTAACGAAATATGTTGCTTCCTTAAGCCACCTCACAATCGAAGGAGGCACGCGCTACTATCTTGGCAATGGTTACGACAATGGATTTTCGGGATACGGAGGAAATTGCTTTATGATAATGAACAGTACCGTAAAAAGAAATTACGATTATTATGATAAATCGAAGTATGCTCTTCCTAATGGGGAAGAGTCTCAAGGTAGTATTTTAAGTATTTTACTTGGTCTTCAAGGTGGTGTTAAATATACTGACCCTTCTATTGGTACCTTTTACTTGGATGTAACAGGGGCATACTCTCTTTTAGCCTTACCATCTAATGCCACTGCACAAAGTACAAATCTATACAGTCCATTGATTTTTAATTTTTCAATAGGTTTCAGGAAAGATTTTTATTAAGTAAAAATTTCACATG
>JACCDO010019861.1_pt1 | contig 14126 bp, 6 predicted proteins | sample 7446101 | NCBI WGS metagenome assembly JACCDO01 (sample SAMN15323440, study PRJNA562643) | freshwater metagenome | isolation source: river surface water | place: USA:Blue River Watershed | collected 2017-08-16
CCTCGATTTGTGCTTTAGACAGCACCGCGGCTTGTGACGAGTCCAAGGCCACAATTTGTGCCGATTTGAGGGCCCGCATTTGTGCTGTACCCAATGCCGACACCTGGTCAGTGGTCAGGCTCGTCACGAGGTCTGCCGACATGCCTGCAATGGCAGTGGTGTTGATGGCTTTGATTTGGTCTGCACTCATCAACACCAGATCAGCTGATTCAATCGCGTTGATCTGGCTAGAGCTCAACGTGGCGATATTGGCAGCAGACAGTTGGTTGAGCTGGGTCGACTCCATTGCAGTCAACGAAGCTGTTGTCAAGGCTTTGGCCTGCGCTGTGGTGAGGGCGGCGGCTTGATCAGCTGTCAAGGCCACCGCTTGATCACTGGTCAAGCTGGCAATCACGCTGGTGCTCAGTGCTTTCACTTGATCAGCTGTCAATGTCGCCACATCTTCTGAATCAATGCCAGCAAACTGAGCCGACGTCAACGCGCCCATCGCCGCGACCGACATGTTGGGCAAGTGATCCGAGGTCATGGCTTGCAACTGGGCTGAAGTCAACGCCTTGGCTTGAGCCACTGTCAAGGCTGACATTTGGCTTGAGCTCAAGCCAACGATGTGGTCACTGTCGAGGTTTTTCAAAGCCCCAGTTGTGATAGCCTGGATTTGATCATTGGTCATCGCCCCAATCGCTTCGGAGGCGATGGCATTCAGTTGGGCGGAACTCAACACAGCAATGTGCGCGGCAGTGAGATTGGTAATTTCAGCCGAATCCAGGGTCCCCAACTCGTCTGCAGTCAACGCTTTGGCCTGTGCGGTGGTCAGTGCAGCCAGTTGGCTAGAGTCCAATTTGCTGAACTGATCGCTGCTCAATGAGGTGATGCTGGTAGTCGTCAATGCGCGCACTTGGTCGGTGCTGAGCGCAGCAAAATCGTCTGAGTCAATGCCAGCAACTTGTGCCGAACTCAGTGCTGCAACTGCAGCGGTGGAGAGACTGCTGATTTGGGCAGAATCCAACGCCTGCAATTGGTCGCTGGTCAGGCTCCTTGCTTGGGTCGCCGACAGCGCTGCAATTTGGGTTGAAGACAACACAGCAAACTGTGCGGATGCATCCAACTGACTCAACGTGGTCGTGTTGATCGCTGCAACTTGAGATGTGGTCAAGTTAGGGACAACATCTGAGGAGATGGCAGAAAACTGCTCCGAAGTGAGCACGCCCACACTGGCGTCAGACAAATTGACAAACTGTGCCGATGAGAGCGCGCCTAACTGGTCAGAGGTCAGCAATTTCGCTTGACCTGTGGTGATCCCTGCCAGCGCGTTGTTGCTGAGGTTGGCAATGACATCCGAAGTCAAGCTGGCAACCTGGACATTACCCATGGCACCCAAAGTCGCAGAGGTCAGAGCACTTGCCTGTGCTGATGTGAGGGCTGCTGCTTGGGCTGAGGTCAGAGCACGTGCTTGTGCGGTCGTCAAAGCACCAATCTTGCCAGCAGCCAAAGCCGCAATTTGATCGGCAGCGCTCATAGAACCGATGGCCGCAGTGCTAAGGGCTTGAATTTGATCGGAGCTTAGGGCGTTAAGGTCAGCTGAGTCAATGCCTTTGACCTGCAATGCATTGAAGGCTGCCACCTGAGATGTTGTCATGTCGGACATCTGCGACGAACTCAATGCCTGCAGTTGCGCCGAACTGAGGGCGTTCACCTGTGCCGTGGTCAGCGCCTTGACTTGCGACGAGGCAACCAATTGGCTAATTTGCGCACTGCTCAAACCAGCAACGGCATCAGCACGTATTGCTTTGACTTGGTCCGTCGTCATGTCATCAATAGACGCCGAATCAATGGCTCTGATTTGCGTGGCCGACATCACCCCGACCGCACTGGTCGTGAGCTTGGACAGCTGGCTACTCGACAAGTTCGCCACTTGGCTGGTTGTCAAGGCTTGCATTTGATCTGTGGTGATGGCAGCCACTTGATCGGTGGTCAAGTTGACAATTCGGTCAGAGGCCAACGCAGCAATTGCGCTGGTGCTCAAACGTTTGAATTGGGCCGAGGTCAGTGCGCTCACCTGCGTGGTGCTGAGCGCCTTGGCCTGTGACACCGACAAGGCCTCAATCGCGTCATAGGACAACACGCGCAGGTTGTCGACACCCAGATGCGTGATCTGTGAAGTGCTCAAAGCAGCAATTTGCTGCGCAGACAGCTTGGGAGCTTGTACAGAACTCAGCGCGACGATTTGACCTGAAGTGAATTTGGACAGTTGGTCGGTGGTCAAAGCCTCAATTTGGTCTGTCGTCAACTGATTCACTTGCGCCGATGACAAACCCACAATGGCTGCGGTGTTGATAGCCACAATTTGCTCGGAGTCCATTTGCACCAAATCCGCAGAATCAATGCCAGGCACTTGATTGGCACCCAGTGCATTGATTTGATCGGTCGTCAACGACTTGATCTGACTGGCGGTCATGTTGTGCAAGGATGTCGACGTCAAAGCCTTGACTTGATCTGTGGTCAAAGCTTGCACTTGGTCAGACGTCAAGCTTGAAATGCGTGTGGCATCCAAGCCAGTGATGGCCGCTGTGTTGATTGCACGGATTTGGTCTGAGCTCAATGTGGCCCAATCACCAGCTTCGATCGAATTCAACTGCGCCGAGGACAAGACCGCGATTTGATTGGTGTTCAAGCTGTCGATCTGATCTGAATTCATGCGCGTCAACGCCGCGCCTGCCAGTGCTTTCACTTGCGTCGTCGTGAGTGCATTGATTTGGTCGTTCGTCAATGCATCAATTTGTGCATTTTGCAATTGGTTGATGCCTGCCGTTGAGATGGAGGCGATTTGATCGACCGACATACGCGCCAAATCAGCCGATTCAATTTTCTGAATCTGTGCTGAAGACAGTGCAGCGACCGTGTCGTTGCTGAGGCGCGAAATCTGATCTTCAGTCAAAGCCACGATTTGACCACTTGACAACATAGATGCTTGACCAGAAGTAATACCGGCAACCGCCTCGTTCGACAAAGCGCCGATCTGAGTTGACACCCCTGTCCATTGATCGGAATTCAACGCCGCCACTTCGGCCGCCGTCAAGCTGTTGATCTGGCTGGAGGTCATCACATTGAGCTGCGCAGAACTTAAAGCTGCCACTTGGGTGGTGGTCAGCTGCGCCAAGTCTTCGCCTTCAATCCCTCGAATTTGATCTGAGTTGAGAGATGCAATGACCTGGGTATCCAAATAGCCCATGTGTTCTGTATTCAGAGCGGCCACTTGCGCACTGGACCACCCATTCACCTGTGCAGATGATAGAACTTGAATGTCTGACGTTTCCAACGCCTGAATTTGCGCGGCTGTCAATGCCCCCACTTGACCAGAACCCAAGGCAGCAATCTGGTCAGTGATGAGGTTGAAAATTTGATCCACGCTCAATACAGCCACTGTAGGCGCACTGATGCTCTTGAACTCATCTGGACCAATCGCAGCTATTTGTTCTGCATACATGGCGTTGAGCTGATCAGAGCTCAAACTGGCCACTTCTGTTGCATCCAGCGAACGGATATCACGCGTTGATAACGCTTGAATCTGAGGAATGGTGTAGTTTGAAATTCCTGATATTGACATGATCAATCCTTTGTTATTCGCCTGGTGCATCTTGCCGTCCGTTTTGAGCACGGCAAACGCCTTAAATTTCTAATCGTCACTGAAGATTCGGCTTGAAGCAGTGAAGCTTTAATTCGAAATACAAATAAAAAACGAGCCCGAAGGCTCGCTTTTAATTGGCAAAAAAATTGAATTATTTCAATAACGAAAGCACAGTTTGCGATGACTGGTTTGCTTGTGCCAACATTGCTGTAGCGGCTTGCTGGATGATTTGCGACTTAGCCAGGTTGGTTGTTTCAGCTGCGTAGTCAGTATCTTGGATACGGCTACGTGAAGCAGACATATTTTGACTGACTTCATTCAAGTTAGAGACCACGGCATCCAAACGGTTTTGGAAGGCTCCCAACTTAGCTTGGTTCAACGACACTGACTTCAAAGCAGCGTCCAGGGCAGTCAATGCCACTTGTGCACCCGATTGTGTAGAGATATCTATGCTCGCCACTTTGACGCCGTTGTCTACGCCACCATAAGTACCGGTCTTGAAACCCAACTTGCCAAAGTTGTCGTTGCCATCAGAACCACCCTCAACAGTGAAGGATTTGTCTGACTGCAAAGTCACGCGAGCGTAGGTGGTTTTCGCACCGCTCTGCGCTGTTGCGTATGTAGTGTTGCTGTAAAAGGCGCTATCTTTGATACCAAGTGCATCATAAGTTGTATCGCTACCAATCGAAATGTTGCGACCATCAGCAGCAGTCAGTGTCAAACCTGTGCCGTTGTCGACAGCCACCACACCAGTTTCACCTGCCTTGGTGTTGATCAGTGTTGCCACATCGCTACGGGTTGAACTTGTTGTCAACGTATCCAATGCGATGGTGACGCCGTTCAATGACAAGCTCTTACCAGAACCAGAAGTTGCTGTGTAAGCCGATCCAGTGACCACGTTAGGCGCAGCAGTGGCGGTTACACCTGTTGTTGCGGTGGCTTTGTTGATCGCAGCAGCAATGGCGATGGCGCTGGCTGCTTTGGTTGAGCTGGTGATGGCAGTGCCTGCAGCGTTGGTATCAGCAGAAGCTGGGTCATCAGCAGTAGAAGCTGCGACGATAGAAGTGCCATTGATACGCAATGTACCGGCTTGCAACAAACCAGTTGTGCCTATTGCAGGTGCTGCAGCAGCCACTTCGCGATCCACAGAAGTCATTGCAGACACGTTGGCACTGTAGGTGCCAGCAGTCAGACCTGCATTCACCAAGTTGCCGTTGCTACTTGAAGAAACAGTAATGGGCGAATTGGTTGTACTAGACAGCTGGTAGTTACCTGTGTAGACGGCCGCAGCTCCCACGCCAGTAAATGCAGCAGTTTGGGAGCCACCGAATGCAACCTTGATGTTACGCGCATCATCAGCAACCAACACCACGCCTTTGTTCACGTCGCCTGTGTCCACAGCGCGCACACCAGTTTGTGCACTGATCGCGTTGATGGCATTCACTGCCAAAGCGCGGTTAGCACCCATGTCTGAAGTGGTTGTGATGGAAGCTGTAGCTACACCGTTGATAGTGATAGCTCCAGCAGCACCAGCACCAGTCATAGCTGTACCGCCCACTGTGGTGTTACCCAAGACAGCCACTACGCCTGTTTGTGCGCTTGCAGCGTTGATAGCAGCAGCTTTAGCAATAGCACTAGAAGATTTGTCGCTTGAAGACAAGGTGTCATCGGATGCAGATGAAGCGCGAATGGTCACGCCATTCAACACCAAGTCGCCAGCGGCTGTGTTCTTGGCCAATGTACCAGCTGTTCCGCTGAAGCCAGTAGAAGTCAGAGAAGCACGTGAGCCCAAACCGATGTCTTTGGTTTGTACAGAATCGACAGACATGGTCATCAATTCACCAGCGCGCACGCCAGTTTGCAGCTTGATTGCACCAGCAGAGCCGTCCAACAATTTGATACTGTTGAAGTTGGTTTGCTTGGCAACGTCGTCGATTTGGGCCTTGAGCTGTGCCACTTCCAACTGAGAAGCGGCACGGTTGTCTGCGTTCATTGAACCGTTTGAAGACTGAACAGCGAGTTCACGCATACGCTGCAACATGTCAGTCACTTGCCCGATGGCGCCCTCAGCGGTTTGTGCCATCGATATTCCGTCGTTGGCGTTACGAATGGCAACAGCGAAACCACGGATATCCGAAGTCATGCGGTTGGTGATGGCCAAGCCAGCAGCATCGTCTTTGGCGCTGTTGATACGCAGGCCTGTAGACAGACGCTCCATAGAGACGGCCAATTTGTTGTTCACATTGCTCAGTGAGCCTTGGGCGGCAAGAGCTTTGGTGTTGGTATTGATCACGGACATGATGTTTCTCCTAAAAAGTTCATCACTGAGGTTTGTTTAAGAACTCAAGAAATTGTTCTCTTGATGGCTGATGATTCGTCAGTCTGCTCCGGAACTTTAGAACTGACTGAAAAATTTTTCAAAATTAAGTAAGTTTGTTGTGTAATAGACCCTTGAAGTCTTCAATGCTGTGCGCGATTCGAACAACCACCTCATTGGGTATTTGACGTACCACTTCACCGGTATCTGTATTCTTAACAAGAACAACAGGTCCACCTACTTTTTCATCGATGTGAAAGTTTAAATTTCGCCCCCCATCACGCAAGCTCTCGTTGAGCTTTTGTATGGAGTCTTTTAAATTGGCTTTGACCGCTTCTATGTCTACCTTGATTTCAACAGGTTTGCGTTCTTGAACTTTGGGGTTTTGTTTAACCGTAGCGGGGTCAATAACCGGGGTGCTGCGAACGGCGCCAGCTAATGCGGGGGTCATTAGCCCAGCTTGCGCAGAGGTATTAACTTCTGGGGTCATATTAAACTTCCTTTCGACTCGCCAATATGGCAAGTACCACGTATTTACGTTGATCGGAAGCAATGCGGGCAACTTGAGCGCCGCAGACTAAAAAAACTCTAATAAATATGAAAACCTAGTATCTGAATACTTTAAGGTTATTTAATTTTAATTTTTACCCGTCAAACTAGCCATCATGCCATCGAAGGTGGACTTCAAACTTGTCTTTTGGCTATTGACATTCCCAACCAGGCTATCCATCGACGCAAACTGCTTTTGGTAGCGCAGCAGCAAGGCGTCCATACGCGTTTGCAATTTGGTCAACTCAGATTGGTATTTGATATTTTGGGTTGTGGCAGATTCACTCTGAGTCAACAAAGGACCTGTAGCGCCCAACAACTTACTGATTTTGATGAATGCGTCACCGGCAATACCAGCGGGCGTAAGGGTGTAAATACCCACACCATTTTGATTGCCAGTAAAGGTTTTAACTACATCACTGTAATTGCTAGCAAGGGCCGTATCTAATTTAGGTTCATCAAGCGACATCACGCCAGTTTGATCAATAGACAGTCCCATTTGCCATAGCGCACCAACAGATGAGCCGGGAGTGGAAGACGGACCCATCACAATATTTCGCAACTGACTTTTCAACGAACGGGTCGTCGCATCTCCCACTAAGGTCTTGCCGTAAGTGTCTAACGTGGACTTCGGATCAGTGACTTCTTTAAAAATCGTAATGGCGTCGTTATAGGCAGAAACCAAAGACTTTATTTTTGTTTTGATGCTAGTAGTGTCACGCGTCAAATCTACGGAGGCAGGGGCGACGGTAGGGGTCTTTAAATTAAACGTCAAGCCCGTCACTACGTCTGAAATAGTGTTGTTTGAACGCTTATAAGACACACCATCCACTTTTAGAATTGCGTCTGAAGCTATCTGCCTGGCTGCATTGCTGTTTGAGAAACTCAAGCCTGGAGAGCCACTGCCGGCCCCATAATTTGTAGATAAAGTGAATGCGCCTGCAGTACCTAGCCCACCCGTCAGAATCAATTGGTATGGACTTTCAGAACCATCTCCTGTATTGACCAGCTGAGCAGTTACGCCAGAGGCAGACGCATTGATAGCATTCACAATGTCTTGAGGTGTATCTTTGCCCGCCGCCAATTGAATATTTGCGGTAGAAGCAGAGATAGTCATGCTGTTTACATTCACAGCACTTGATGTGACGGTGAAACGTAAATTAGCTGTACCTTGGTCAGATTGGACATTAAAGCCAGATAAGTTACCAGTAAAAGTACCGGTTGCCGGATTCTCTGGGGTAGATGGGCTTGATGAAAGCCCAGCAAATGCAGCGGCAACCTGTGTTCCCGTCATGACACCATTTGCTGTGAAAGTCAGGCCAGCCACCGTGACTGACTGACCGGCCTTTAAGTCTTTAAAGGTTAAGCTGCTGTATCCCAAAGCACCAGGGTCGCCTTGTGTCGTATTCACCAAGGGGCTGGAAGCCGCATCGGTTTGTACATCTATATCTGGCACATTTGTGCCTGTAGATGTCGATGTGAATGTCAAACTATCGCCAACAGCACTAACGTCGGCATTAAATCCTTCAAGATTGCCTACGAACACACCAGTGGACGGCGAGTTGGGCGTATTTTGACTGGCAGATAAACCAGCAAACTCTGCGGCCACCTCAGCTGCTGTCATGTCTGCAGCTGCTATAAACGACAATCCAGCTACCGTAACAGTTTCACCGCCCAACAAACTCTGAAATTGCACTGAAGCAGTCTCGTTGCGAGGTAGCACAGTAGTCGTATTGACTTTGGTAGGGGTAATCGCAGAGGTAGAACCTACCGAAAATGAAAGCGTCATTGCCGCGCCATTGTTCAAATGGACGGAGGTATCTGCAAATCCATTGCTGACATCACGTTGTGCTTTGGCAACTTGCAGCACCTCAATAGCGTGGCTACCCTCAGCGGCAGATGCATTAGTGGTGATACTGAAAGCAGAAGTGTTTGAATTAGACGCTGTTACTGCGTTAAAGCTATTTTGATCTTTCAAATCAGCCATCGCTGTTTTGACACCGTTTAGCACAAATGCCAAAGCCGAATAACCAGAAATACGTGATTCGTTCTTTGAAATTTTGCTATTGATGGCCTGCTCTTTAGGCAATTTTTCTGCATTGACCAAGTTTTGAGCTAAAGAAGCGACGTCCACGCCAGAACCTGCAGACAAAGAGGTAATCAACTTCTGAGCATTTGCTTTATTGGTTGCTGCCGTTGTAGCAGCAGTTGTAGTTGCTGATCCTGATAAAGCAGCAGCAGTAGATGAGCTCAATGCAGTGGTAGCCATATATATTCTTTATGCATTCCCGGTATTCGACTGATCACGATAAAACTTGAGCCCTTCAATTCATATACTTAAACAAACTCAACTGCGAAATCCTCGCAAAACTACTCTGCGCTGCCTCTAAAGCCAGTTGGTCTTTGTTCATTTTGGTAATCGCCGAGGTGTAGTCCAAGTCTTCCGCGTCAGACTTGGTGATCTTTAACCGCAAGGTGATTTCGTCCAACACACTGTTTTGCATGTCGACCACATTCATGTCAGTACCGATTCGGGCTGTTGCGTCACTCACGCCTTGCTGAATGCTATCCATTTCTGCAATTCCTCGTTGCATATTGGTGTGGTCAGAGTTTTTAACCGCATTGGCTAAATCGTCAATGGCTTGGAAAAACCCAATACCTGTTTTTGTGCCCTTGCCATCATCACGGATCACTTTGACAAACGCGTCAGAGCCTGGCATGTTCAAGTTCATACGGCGGTTGTCACCTACGGCGACTTTCATACGCGACTCATCGCCCTGGTAGACGATTTGTCCTTTTGCGTCTTTACCAAACGCTGGGGAACCCACGCGGCTACCTGAAAATAAATAGTTACCGTTGGTGTCTTGGGTATTGGCAAGGCTAAGCACTTGATCTTTGAGTGAACTAATTTCTAGAGCAATCGATTGGCGGTCAGCAGGTGCCAAGCTATCGTTGGCAGCTTGTACAGCCAACTCTTTGATGCGCACCAAGACATCGGTGGTGTTTTTCAACACAGTTTCAGAGGCTTGCAACCTTGTGTTGACAGATTTCAGAGTGCTTTGGTAGCCGAACTGGCGCGCAAGTTCAGACTCCAAACGCGTCACCAAAGACGCTTTGTCTGGTGAATCGCTAGGTTTCACAATTTGCTTTCCTGTTGAAAGCTGCTCTTGTGTTTTGGCCAATTCGCCCTGCACATCGCCCAACTGTTGGTTAGCGCGGTCAAAGTAGAGGGTGGTGGAGATTTTCATAATGTCATGCCTCTATCAACGAATCTGAACAATCGAGTCAAACAAAGTGCCCGATATTTGCAAGGCCTTAGCAGAGGCTTGGTAGGCTTGCTGGTAGCGAATCAACGCGGCAGCCTCTTCGTCTAAGTTGACGCCGGACACTTTGTCGCGCGCGGCGACCGATTGGTCATGCACCACGGTCAAAGCCTGTTGCGTGATGGTGGCTTGTTGGGCCAAGTTACCTACGTTGTTAATTTGGTCAATATACGTATTTGCCAAGGATTTACCAGCAATAACTGGCTTTTTGGCTAAATCGACCATGTCAAGCATGTTGACGTTGTTACCCAAACCATCATGGTTGCCATCGACTTGAAAACTGTCACCAACATTTGGCGCATGGCTGAGTTTGATTTGTAGGCCTTCAAAATCAATCATGGGCTCCAACACACTCGGGTCGTAATGGCGGTCAGCCAACTCAGTTCCTGTTTTGGCATCTTTGATGGTGTAGCGGTCTGCAGCTGTGAACTTCACCACCAAAGACTGCGTGCGCAAGTTGTCGCGCATATTGAGGGGTTCACCTGAATAGCTGGCTGCTACGGATGTCTTGCCCTGCCCTGTCACGAAGACTAGCAAGTCATCTGCAGAACCGCCTTCGATATAGGCACCTGTCCGTAATCCAGCTTTGGCCAAGTCTGCAGGCGATCCCATTTTGACGGGGTCACCGTAAGGGCCAAACGAAAAGCGTATTGACGATTTGTTGGGGTCGTTGGCAAGTTGCAGTTTCAAACGCTCATCGGCGGTGTAGTCGATGGGCTCTAGGCCCAATGCATTTTGTTCATAGCTTCCATTGGCTTTCTTGGATGGCCCGATAGAAATCGGGTCAGATCCATTAGCGTCTAACGTGCTCAAAATTAAGTCGCCATACACACCAATCGAGGCTTTCACACCAATACTGACTGATTTTTGATTTGCAGGGTCTGTGGGGTCTTGCGTTGGGTCCAAGATAATGGTTTTATGCTGGCTGTTGATTTGGTCTGCCAATCCTTGGATGGTTGTGATACCGGTCATGTCAATGGACAAACCATTAATTTCTAGCTTCTTGTTAAAGTCAATATTGGTGCTGTAGATATGTAAATCACGCACAACTTGGAGCATACGCACTTGACCGTTGTAGGTGGTTGGCGTGATACCCAAGGCATTGCCTTCGCTTGCGGTTGGGTTGATATTGATCGGTTTGCCGTTGGGCACGGCACTTATTACCAAATCACCTTCTTGAATGCTAGCAACTACTCCAATTCCAGAACCTACGTATGTTTTGGTGATTGGGTCAAAGTTTTTATTGGTATTGTTGATTTGTGAAACCAAAGACGTAAGATCTTTGTAACCAGAATCTACCGTATATCCGTTAATTCTGAGTTGCTTGGTAAAGTTAAGTTGCAGGGCTGGGACCCGAATATCGTTAAACACGGCGGCATGCACGCCCGTTTGTGACGTCAAACTATCGCTCATGGTCATATTGCCACCGGAGCTAAAACCCGTACTAGGTGTCAATACAACATCACTCAAAGTGCGCCCGAGCGCATCGTGGATTTCTAAATCAAGACCATTGCTAGCGATGTTGACCGACAAACTGTCGGTCAAGTCTGCATAGCGCAATTTTGTTTGCAAGTCATCCTTTAAGGCGCTCAATCCATTGGCATCATCCAAGTTAGTGATGTTGACAGCAACACCCCCAATCTTGGCGGAAAACCCATTAAAAGTGGGTTCTGCAATATTGATTTGCGAACTACCGTTCACCCATGCGGCGACATCACTAGGTGCTAGTGGTGTGTTGAGCTGTGTGCTCAATGCAGGCATGGCAATACCGTTGAGCAAAACTGCACCCGCTTCAATCTGAGTGCCAGGTGCATTATCTGTAATGCGAGAAGTATCGAGTTGCGCTGGTTTAGCCACAGACGGTGCAGCCACGCCATTGCGGTCAAACACTTGGGCATAGCGCACCTTAGCCATGGCACCGTAAAAGATGTCCATGCCACGATAGCCGTCTTGGTTTGACTTATTAAGATATTTATCGCTGTAAGTCGAGTTAGGTACAAAACCGTTTTCTTCTTTGAGAATTTGGTATTTCTCAGTTTCAGTGAGCGTTTGTCCTAGCAGTTGCCGCCCGTCGCGCGTCAATACTTGTAATTGCTGACCTGGTTTTACGTCATCTAAGAAGAAGGTAGCTTTCACACCAGCGGCTAGGGTGGTGACGGGTGCCATGACGCGTGCACCATCTACCTTGATCGTGACACCTGCTGTTGGGTTGGGATTGTTGACCAAATTAGGGTTGCTGATGCCAATGGGCGTAGCACTTGCAGTAAACGCAACGCTAGCGCGCGTATTACTCGAGTTGGTTTGGTCTTCTGTGACTCGAAATTGTGCTGCAGTTGCCACGCGCATAGCATCGCTTAAGGCAACGCTAATACCCGCCGCTTCGTTGGTGGCTTTGGGATCCAAGGCAAACAATGGATTACCCGTTTGCCCATATCCATCAATACCATTGGTCTGAATCTTGTTGGTTTCATCCACCAAGGTTTTAGCTAAAAAGTTTAAGCTTTTTTGTGCTGGCTCTAACACTTGGGTGATGAATGTTTGCAATCCGCCTAATTGCCCACCGCTGGCAGACGCCAGCGATTCACTATTGCCATAGGGGTCGAGCAATAACTCCATCTTGCCAGGCACCGATGTGTCAATACCGATAGGACGCGATTTATTACCATTGACCACCACACCTTGAGTTGCCGTGCTACCAAGCGCAATATTGACCGAACCATTGGTATTGAATGAGGTCTTAATACGTACCAAATCAGAGAGTTGACGCAAGATCAAATCACGGCGGTCTAATATCTCTGCAGACTGTCCGTCTTCAGTCGCAGAACTTGCCATGTTTTGGTTGACCAAGGCCAATTGGCTAGTCAAAGTATTGACTTGCTTGGTCGTACTTTCTAAAGCTTGGTTTGTTTCGGTACCTACCAACCCCAATTGACCTGAAAGTTCGGCAAAACGCGAACTCACACCTTCCGCGCTTCTTAAGAAGGAACTACGTAAAACAGATGAAGCGGGATCTGCAGACAAGGCATTGGCAGCGCCAAAAAAATCATCCAACGCAGAACTCAATCCCACACTCTTATCACCCATGATGTCCATCACCCGCTTGGTGTAGTCCACCATCGGTTTTTGGCTTGAGAGATCGCTGGTACTGTTGCGCAAATTAGATTCTGCAAACGCATCAAATTGGCGCTTCACGGCTTGCAACGCCACACCGGTTCCAAAGAACATATTGGCGGCTTTGGTGGGCGCTGTATCTTTCAACACCACGTCTTGGCGCGAATAGCCTTCGGTATTGACGTTGGCAATGTTGTTACTCACCGTGCCTAAAGCACGTTGGTAAGACGCTACCGCATTACTGGCAATGCCAATGATGTCACTCATGAGCCGCCTCCATTGATCTTGAAGGCCTTAGGCTCCATCGACAAGGGTTTGATCTTGTCAACAGTCAACGGGATCGCTTTACCCATATTGCGCTGTAGCGGTATGGGATTTACATCTGGACGCAAAGGCATGCCCTGTGTTTGACGTGCATTCAGGACTTCCAAAGCACTGGGTGTAGTCGCAATTTGTTGTTTAACGGCTTTGGCCATGAAGTCTGCAACGCCCATGGCGCCACGCTTAGCCATTTGTACTGAGATTTCTTTGTCAAACATGTTTTCGAAGGTGTCCATGCCGCTGGACTGGTTCTCTTCGTCTCTCATACTGGCTTCGCGCATGGACTTCATCATCATTTGGATGAAGAGGCCTTCAAACTGCTGCGCAGATTCTTTCAGCGCTTTGTCTTGGTTTTGTTGTGCTTGCCCACGCAACTCGCCCAAGCCCGAAAAGTCCAGATAGGACTTTGCGGTAGAGGTGTTGTCGATGGAGCTGCTCATGGTGCGCTCGTTTAGATGATGACCAATTCGGCGCGCAAGCTTCCAGAGCTTTTCAAGGCTTCCAAAATCGCAATCAAGGCAGATGGAGTGGCACCGATTTGATTTACAGCATCGACAATTTGACGCAGCTCGACGCCAGGCTGGAACAAGAACATCGGCTTGTTAGGCTCGCCCACATCAATCGTGGCGTTTTGTACTTCGGTGGTTTGCCCACCAGCAAATGCATTAGGTTGTGACACTTCATTGGTGGCAGTGATAGCCACCGAGATCGTGCCATGCGAGACAGCAGCTGCTGTGACGCGTACAGAGCGGTTGATCACAACCGTGCCAGTGCGTGAATTGATGACCACGCGCGCTGGAGGTTCGCCTGGACTGACCTCGAGCGACTCAACCATGCTCATAAAGGCCACGCGTTGATTCAAGTTTTGGGGTGCTCGTAC
>JACCDO012022311.1_pt1 | contig 14125 bp, 15 predicted proteins | sample 7446101 | NCBI WGS metagenome assembly JACCDO01 (sample SAMN15323440, study PRJNA562643) | freshwater metagenome | isolation source: river surface water | place: USA:Blue River Watershed | collected 2017-08-16
AAACTGTGCATACTTAGGGCTATCTGTGCCCATCACTCGAATCTTGGCCCGAAACCCCACCACACCAAAGTCATATGCAGTAATTGCAGCATTTGGAGTAGCAAAAATCTTTCCTTCACCCTTATCCCCTGCGATTTCTTTGGTCATCCAGAAGCAACCAAGCACAATGTCTTGTCCCGGATTTACCACAGGGTCACCTGAACCAGGCTTGAGGAGGTTCTTGTTTGCGGCCATCAGTTCGCGCGCTTCAGCCTGAGCCTCATCGGAAAGCGGTACGTGTACGGCCATCTGGTCTCCGTCGAAGTCTGCATTGAATGCAGAACAAACGAGCGGATGCACCTGAATTGCATTACCTTCGATGAGTGTGGGATTGAATGCCTGAATACCCAAGCGATGGAGTGTCGGTGCGCGGTTGAGGAGCACAAACTTTCCCTTGATGACATCTTCAAGGTTAGCCCACACTTCTGGAATTCCATCATCAATAAGACGATTGGCTCCACGAATATTGAATGCCAGCCCTTGCTCGAGCAACTTGGCAATCACAAATGGACGGAAGAGTTCAAGCGCCATGTGCTTTGGTAAACCACACTGGTTGAGCTTCAAATCCGGACCCACCACAATCACCGAGCGTCCAGAATAATCGACACGCTTACCAAGCAAGTTCTGACGGAAGAGTCCGCTCTTCCCTTTGAGCGTGTCTGCGAGCGACTTCAGCTGTCGGCGCTGCGTTTGAGACATCGCTGCGGATGTTGAACCGTGACGAATAGAATTGTCGATGAGTGCGTCGACGGCTTCCTGCAAAATACGCTTTTCGTTGCGCAAAATTACTTCCGGGGCATCAATCTCCACCAACTTCTTCAAGCGATTGTTGCGATTGATGACGCGACGATACAAGTCATTGACGTCGGAAGTGGCATGGCGACCTCCCTCGAGCGCCACCATCGGACGCATACCTGGGGGGATAATCGGGATGACTGAAAGAAACATCCACTCAGGGCGAACACCCGAGCGTAGCATGGCACGAGTCAGGGATAAGCGCTTATAGAGCTTGACACGCTCCACTGCTCCGGCCTTCTCGAGCGCAGTCACCAAATGGGATTCCAGCTTCTTGAGATCGAGCTTCTTAAACATGGCATACACTGCCTCAGCTCCAATCCCCGCCTCAAATGCGGAAGAATACTTGAGCGAGTACTTATGATAGGTCATTTCATCCAGAATGAGCCCAACTGAAATACTATCAATCTCTTTTTTGGCTGCAGTAAGGAGTTCTTTCATTTTATCCTTCGCACCTTTTGCTTCGAGCGACTTGACCTTGGACTTATACTCTTGATCGAGCTGCTTGAGCAGATTTTCTTTCTCCGCTTCATTGACCGAAGTGACGATATACGCGGCAAAGTAAATAACACGCTCAAGTTCCGCGACAGGAAGATTCAGGAGAAGTCCGATACGAGAAGGGATACCACGCAAGAACCAGATGTGTGACACTGGAGCTGCGAGCTCGATGTGTCCGAGGCGCTCACGGCGCACAATGGCACGAGTGATTTCCACACCACACTTCTCACAAATAATACCCTTATAGCGGATGCCCTTGTACTTACCACAATAGCACTCAAAGTCCTTTTCTGGGCCAAAGATGCGCTCATCAAAGAGACCGCCGCGCTCAGATCGCTGAGTGCGATAGTTAATCGTTTCAGGCTTGGTCACCTCACCAAAGGACCACTCGCGGATGCGCTCTGGCGATGCCAGCTTGATACCGATCGCGTTGAAATCTGTTGTTGGATTGTTCATATGAGTGGGTATGGCGATTAATTCTTGTCGAGACCTGGTAACGACTGCAGATCAACATCGAGAGACAATCCGCGAAGTGAGTTGAGCAGCACATGGAATGTTGCAGGAAGGTTTGGTTCGCGAATATTCTTTCCCTTCACGATGGCATCAAATGCCGCCGATCGACCAAGAATATCATCGGACTTCACGGTGAGCATTTCACGAAGGATGTGCGACGCACCGTATCCTTGAAGCGCCCACACTTCCATTTCACCGAAGCGCTGACCACCACCCTGTGCCTTACCACCCAATGGCTGCTGGGTAATCAAACTGTACGGGCCAATTGAGCGCATGTGAATCTTATCTTCAACCATGTGGTGAAGTTTCAAGATATACATGTAACCCACTGAAATATCCTGCTCAAATGCCTCACCGGTGCGACCGTCGTAGAGCTTCATCTTGCCATCTTCACGATATCCAGCAGACTTGAGCTCTGCGCGAATTTCAGCTTCTGACACACCAAGAAATGATGGGGTGATTGCCTGATATCCATGCTTTGCTGCTGCGAGTCCGAGGTGCAATTCAAAGATTTGACCAAGGTTCATACGGCTTGGCACACCAAGAGGAGTCAAAATCACATCGATAGGAGTGCCGTCTTCCTGAAATGGCATTTCTTCGATAGGAAGAATCTTCGAGATGACACCCTTGTTTCCGTGGCGACCAGCAAGCTTGTCACCGACTGAAATGTTGCGCAACTGTGCCACTTCGATGTAGACACGCTTAATGATACCGCTTTCGAGATTATCTCCCTTCTCGCGAGAAAAGACTTTCACCCCAATAACGCGTCCACGCTTGCCGTGTTCCATGCGCAAACTCGTGTCTTTCACATCGCGCGCTTTCTCACCAAAAATGGAGCGTAAAAGTCGTTCTTCAGGAGTAAGCGTTGCTTCACCCTTCGGGGTAATTTTTCCAACCAAAATATCTCCTGGCCGCACTTCGGCACCAATACGCACCACCCCCTCGTGGTCGAGATCTTTGAGCTTTGCCTCACCGACGTTAGGAATATCAGGAGTCGTGACTTCGGGGCCAAGCTTGGTGTCGCGCACGTTGACCACGAACTTCTCGATGTGAATGGAAGACAAGACTGAATCGCGCACCAATCGCTCCGAAAGGATGATGGCGTCTTCGTAGTTAGCACCACCCCAGGACATAAATGCCACCAAGAGGTTTTGTCCGAGCGCCATTTCTCCACGATCGGAAGTCGAGGTATCTGCGAGGACATCGCCCTTTTTCACCTTATCCCCCACAGAGACTGCTGGACGCTGGTGATAGCAGTTGGCGTTGTTGGTCATCACAAAGTTGATGAGCTGGTAGGTGTGTTCACTACCCTTGTTGTCTTTGACGACAATATGCTTCGCATCTACTTCTTTGATGACACCGTCGGACTCAGCCAAGAGTACGCGTCCGGAATCGCGCGCAATACGTGCCTCAACACCAGTTGCCACAATAGGGGCCTGTGGGCGAATGAGTGGTTCTGCTTGGCGTTGCATGTTCGAACCCATGAGCGCACGGTTGGCGTCATTGTGCTCCAAGAATGGAATTGAGCTGGTTGCTGTCGAGAATGCTTGGTTAGTTGCAACATCAATGTAGTCGACTTGATCGCGATTCACGATCCCAGGGTTACCCTTTACGCGAGCCTCCACACGTGCGGGAAGCATCATATCATCGCCGTATGGCATGGCTGCATGGGCGATAATAAATCCTTCTTCTTCGAGTGCATTCAGATACTCGACTTTATCGGTAATTTTACCATTCTCCACCTTCACATACGGCGTCTCAATCACCCCAAATGCGTTGGTGCGGGCATAGAGCGACATGCGCAACACTAGACCAATGTTTGGGCCTTCTGGAGTGTGAATAGGACAGAGGCGACCATAGTGCGATGGGTGCACGTCACGGACTTCGAGCCCAGCACGCTCCTTCGTGAGACCGCCAGGACCCATAGCTGATGTGGTGCGCAAGTGTTCGACTTCGTCGAGCACATTGCCTTGACTCATGAGTTGAGCAAGCTGATTGGTGGTAAAAAATTCCTTGAGTCGCGCCTGGAGTGGTCGTGGAGAAACAAAGTTGATCGGGAGTACCGTATCAGTCTCAACTGTCGACATACGGTCCTGAATATTGCGCTTCATTTGAGTCATACCTACACGCAATTTTGCCTGAAGCATTTCACCCACAAAGCGAACGCGACGGCTCCCCAAGTGATCGATATCGTCCTCGGTGGCTCCCTTTAAATGATTCAACTTCACCACATGCATAATGGTCTGCACCAAATCCAAGAATGTCAGCACCCGGACCTCCAGGTCCTTCTTTTCCATGGATTTTCCAAAGCGCTTGTTAAAGCGAAAACGTCCGACTGGAGAAAGGTCGTAGCGTTCACGGGAGAACATCGGATCAATAAGTTCCTTAGCATTTGCTGTAGTCGTCACATCACCATCGCGCAAACGGCGATAGACTTCCACATACGAATCGTCAAGGGTCTTAGCGGGATCCTTGGCGAGTGTCTTTTCGATATAGCGCTTTGCATCGGGATCTCCCGCAAATGCTGCGAGGACCTCTGTGTCAGTGCACTGCCCAAATACGCGCAGAAGCGAAGTGATTGGAAACTTACGCTTGCGGTCAATCTTGACCCATATCACTTCATCAGAGTCACTTTCAATTTCAATCCATGCACCACGAGAAGGAATAACCTTTGCTCCAAAGAAGCGACCAGCCTTGAGCTCCTGTGCAGTAAAGAAGATTCCAAAAGATCGTGCGAGTTGAGGCACCACGACACGCTCGACACCGTTGACCACGAATGTCCCTCGAGGGGTGGCCACAGGAAAATCAGCCATAAAGACTTCTTGCTCTTTGACCGTTCCGAGCGTCTTGTTTGTGAGTCGAACCTTCGCACGTAATGGTGTCTCATACGAGAGTTTATTCTCGCGCGCAAAATGCTCGTCGAAACGAGGAGGAGAAAGTTCAAATCCGACAAATTCAAGATCAAACTTCTTCTTTGAATAATCACTGATGGGTGAGAACTCCTGAAAGAGCTCACGAAGCCCTTCAGCAATCAGCCAGTCATAGGACTGCTTTTGAAGCTCTACGAGATTGGGAATCTCCGCGAGCGGGGCCTTATAGCGACCGAAATACTTTTTATTGATCGTCTCCATAGATAACGCATAGCTGGTAATATGTGGACGCACGACACTCAGGTGTCATAGTCAATCCTGGGCACTCGACACAGAAGGTACAAAAATGCGCAAAAACACGGACTCTTATTCAGAGTTTGTGTCTCCTATTCCTCCCTCACTTATAAATAGATACGCACGAGCGTAAAAAGTTGGTCTTACTATCGGTTATCCGCCAATAACTCAATCAGGCCGTTAGTGAATAAAGTATATCGCACCCTGGTATCCACGTCAATCCACAGTTGAGCAGTAAAAAAGCGCTAAGCAGAGCCATCCTGTGCTGTACTCTCCCGCTCGAGCTCTAAGCATACCGAATTCATACAATAACGCTTCCCTGTGGTATGAGTCGGCCCATCAGAAAACACATGCCCCAAATGAGACCCACAGGATGCGCACACCACTTCGGTTCGACTCATCTCATCACTATCATCATGAATATATCGGACTTGCCCTGGTAATGCCGCATCAAAGGATGGCCAACCTGTGCCAGAGTCAAACTTCGCATCGGATGAAAATAATGCTGCCCCACAAGCACGACACCGATACACCCCACTGCCATGTTCGTGGAGATACTCACCTGTCCCGGGCGCCTCCGTACCCTTTTGTCTCATGACGCGATAGACCTCGGGTGGTAATACATTGCGATATGGGTCATTACTCATGCGAGTGGCAGTGATGATTGGACCAGTGAGGTATGGGTCTCGCGAATATGTTCAAGCTTGGGCGTTATCACGATGCGGCAGTACCCCACATCTGGGTGTGCTTCGTAGTACCGGGCATGATAGTCTTCTGCTTCCCAGAATGAGGAAATTGGAGACACGGTTGTCACAATAGGGTCTGCGTACGCATGACGCTCTGTCAGTGCAGTAATGTATGCATGTGCGTCGGCCTCATCCTGGGCATTTGTGGTAAATATGACCGACCGATACTGTGTTCCCACATCAGCACCCTGTCGGTTGAGCGTGGTGGGATCATGCGCAGTAAAGAATACTGCAAGCAAATCACGGTACGTTATCACACTGGGGTCATAGGTGACGATCACCACTTCTGCGTGCCCCGTAGTGCCAGATGACACCATTTCATAGGTTGGATGAGGCACCACCCCACCAGCATACCCCGGTCGCACATCTATCACACCTTTCAACATGCGAAAGACTGCCTCTGTGCACCAAAAACATCCTCCACCAAATATTGCCTGGGTTGTCATGTTTATTCTATTGTACCATGCGCCTTCTGATCAGACGCAAAAGAAGTGGAACGCGATTGGCGCTTCTTCTCCAATACCCTTCGCTTCCATGACTCTATTTCTTGATGATGCCCACCAAGGAGGACCTTGGGGACACGATACTTTTTCTTCTTCCAGACCAGCACTTCGGGGCGAGTGTAAACCTCTGGACTCGCAGTTCGCTCTTCTTCGAGCGAATCGAAAGCGCCCAACACCCCAGGAATCTGGCGCGCGACTGCGTCCACGACAATCATAGCTGGAATTTCACCCCCAGTAAGTACAAATGGCCCAACAGAAATACTCTCTGCTCTGGTGATTTTGGGTACGCGTGCATCTATCCCCTCATATCGACCGCATAAGAAAATAATATCATCATACTTTTTGGCCCACTGACGTGCAGTGGCATTGGTAAATGGGGTGCCTGATGGAGAAAAAAATACTGTTTTCACACGCTTCACTTTCTTCCCTTTTGCTTTTGCGACCGCCTTCAAAAATGGCTCGGCTTCAAGGACCATACCCGGACCACCACCATAAGGACGCTTATCCACTCGCGCATGTTTGTCTTTGGTATAGTCTCTTGGATTGTAATAAGCCACAGACATTTTTCTATCCGTAATAGCCCGACCCAAAATAGAGTCGGAAACATATGCTGCAACGGTATCCGGGAAAAGAGAGATGACATGAAATCGCATGAGGTCATCCTAGCGGATAATGCAAAAAAAGAAAACGCCCGAAGCATGGGCGTTCATTCACCAAAATGGATCGTGAGGCAAATATTCGATGTTCCCGATACGAAGTGGGGAGACATATGGCTCGAGTGTCTCCGCATGAAACGCCACAAACGCACGCAACAATGCTGAGCGGTGGCGTCCACTGTGTACCACACTCGCCACGGAGCCAACTTCCTTGAGTAGAGGCGACTGATACTCTCGAGGCACATCAGACATACCCAGATACACCATGAATGTGCGAGGGAGGTACACGCACACAGGCAACCGAGAAACTTCAGAAAGTGGCACCGGTGTACTGACTCTCTTCATATTGAGATAATCGAGGACATCGAGCGGTGCGACATGTTGTGCAATTTCTGGGGTGCGACGTGGGTCATACGGAGGAAGCTCCACATCCAAAATCACCACCGTGTGATGATGGGCGCCTTCTTGATGAAACACGCACGCACAAGTTTTCTTGTCGACACTTTGTGTTACAGCAACAATACGACCAAAATGTTCCATCGTGTGTCTTTCAGGAATTCTCAATTCTCAGTACCACACTGATCCCGAAAAAACAATACCGCCCTAAGGGCGGTATGATTACCAGTCAAGAAGGTGTACCCCGTCGTGCAATGACACCTCAGGAGCATCGGACACCTCGCGCTCATACACGTGATACCGCTCTACCCACGCTGACTTCTGTACGTTTGGAAACGCCTGAGACAAAAAATGGAGCGAGCCGGGAATGAGCAGTCTTGCACGATGCGCCAGCGGGACATCGGAAAGTCCAAGATGGATCATTTGAGTGCTGGGCACATATACCCCAACAGGGAGGTCTTGCACTTTTTTTGGATGAACAGGATTGATACACCCGCGCACACGCAATTGTCTGATGCAATCAGATAATTCTGACTTCGCATACCACATTTGATGCACGTCATGGTGCATGAGCGGTCCACCAGGCAGAAGGAGGGTAATCTGAGATGCGAGGCGTTCGCGCTCTGGCGACCACGCAATAATGCCAAGCGCTGAGGAGTGGAGTGACAGCATCAGGCCAATAATTTTCATACACCAACCTTATTTAGTACAACTCAGAAGACCTTACTATGAAGAAGCAAAAAAGCAAGCACACCATAAAGTGTGCTAAATACGTTGATTGGCACGCCGTGCCACATATTGATCGTACCCATCCAATGCATGCTGATGTCGACCATGACGAATGGCGGCAATCACCGCTTCAAACGCTCGACGTTCGGCGCGCACAATTTTCTTTTTATTTTCGTCTGAACTGGCTAATTGCATATCCTTTTCCAGCATGTCATAGATTTCTGTACCTCGATGGCACAACTCTTGATCACTCGCTCCATCAATATGCATTTTTCGCATATCACGAATGAGTCCCGCGGTCGTATGTTCCATGGTAACATCCTTGTACACCTCTTTTTATCCTATCGTTTCTTTTAAGAATACCAACATTGACAAAGTCTGAGTTCGCTCACATGATATACCCAGATTCGACTGGAGTAGTGTATGGGCGAACTTGAACGCTATGCGCAAAACCTCGCACAGTTTTCCTACCAACTCACCCACCCGGACCTTGTCGCTTTCCCGCTTGTGGCGACCAACATGACTGGTATGCACTTCGCCGTGCTCTTCGTCTTTTCCTGCATGATACTGCACACGCTCTGGCGCATGGCTTCCAAAGACCGTGTCGTCACTTGCTGTGGATTCTTCAGCTACAAGAACGAATCCGCACATCTTTTGTGCGCACTGGGGATGATTGCCATGGTGACTCCCCCACTCTTGGCGCTTCAGTATCCGTTCCTTGCAGTCGTCTTTGCCCTCGTCGCACTAGGCTATGGTATATTCCTGGCACAAACTACCGACAAGCCGAGTCGCCTCTGGCGGAGCATGCATGTGGCTGATGGACTGGGTATGAGTGTGATGTTTCTGTGGATGAGTGGGGTATCCTGGCACCCGTGGCTGATTGGCATGTGTGTCTTGGTGTACATCTTCTCCACATGCTACTTTGCATACTGGACGTATGAGGGAATCACGGAAACACCAATCAGTTGGCTGGCGCTCGGCTCAGACTTCTTTCACACCGCTCGAGCACTGGTCATGCTTCTCATGTTTATGATGCCCGAGACCTTCATGTGGGGACACCAGCCCACGCCAGACTCGATGCATCCGGAATCGCATCAGCATCATCACTAAACATCACCCGCCTTGGCGGGTGATTTGTTTAGCACACAAACACATGCTAACCTACGGCTAGTCTGTTCCTCACCACTGCACAAGGAGTGCGCATATGTGTGTCCAGCAACGCAATCAATCGTGGGAGCGCCCAGTTGCTCCGAGTGATTTCCCCATCATCGCTGAGCATTTTCCTGGCATCAGCTATGCCAAACTCTATGATGCTATGACACAGGATGAGGCTGTGCCGCTCTGTACTGATTTGGTACTCGTGGGCGCCATGTTCCACGCCAAGCCCGACGACATCGGTGTGCGACTGGTCAAATTCTCGGGTGCAGACCCTGCGACTGACGAAGTCGTGAAAATCCCTGCCATGGATGGCGTGGTGGGTTGGTTCGAGAATTCCGCCCTTGGCACTGACATGTGGCAGAACGCCAACAGATATCTTTCGACATTGGGGTACCATGTCCATTTCGCCATGAAATGCAGCTGTGGCCTTGTTCCCATCCCGACCAAGCACAACGGAGCATGGAGCGAGTGGCAGCGTGCATTCAATCGCGAGCGCGCGCATGTATACGGACGCACCAATATCTCTTGGCGACCATTTCGCGAGGGTGACGGACTCAGCCACGATGATGCGCTCCTCTGGGATCGCATTGTACGTGCACTACAAGCACTCCCCTCGGAACCTTCGTTGACCTGAAGACACCAACCCCGCCATGTGGCGGGGTTGTTTCCATGTCACCAATAACGGCTTAATTATGGAAGTCGGCGATTCACTCCAGCCCAAATAAATCGAGACTGAATAAGTGCACCTGTCTCGACATCATACACACGCACATGGGCCTGATATGAGGTCGCTACTTTCACTCCAAAGAGCGTATACTTTCCCACGAGAGGGGCATTCACATCCTCGAAGAAGACGACTCCAGTGGCAGACTCAATGAGTGCAGTCTCGACGCGCACAGGGCGAGTATCGCAAGGCTTTACGGCATAGCTGATGCTGATCCATGGTCCATTTTCACCTGAGCGAATATCGCTTTTGTATGAAAGGCTAGAAATTGGGGCACATGAACCTGTCGTGGTTCCAGCTCCTGGACCGATGTCCTTTGCTGATGCCACAGATGCACCAGAGACCATAAAAAGTGTGAGTGCAACGAGTGCAAACATATTGCGAGTTAGATTCTGAGAAATCATAAGGTAAAACTAGGTGTAATACTCTGATGCCGTACGAAGTAGCAAAGTATTACAGTATACTCATTTCGCACTGTGTCGCGATGTGGTATATTACACATGAAGTGCAGCGTGATGTGTAATAGATACACGCGCCACACGGCACCATACATGGAAGACTTGTACCGCACACAATTTGAGCAATTATTTGAAACGCATCATGCTGAAATCTTTCGCTTTGTAGCGTTCAAATCAGGACACACGGACACCGCAGAGGACATTACAGCCCAAACGTTTTTGAAATACTGGGAACGCCTCTTGCGGGGAGAGCCCATTGAACATCCGCGCGCGCTCCTGTATGTTATTGCCAAAGGATTACTCGTCGATACCTTCCGAAAATCAGACAAAGAACGACATGTAGAGTGGGATGAAGTGATTGATGGCCTCATACACACGAGCCCTGACACAGACGCGTTGGACCAAGCCCGCATGTATGCCAAAGTCCTCACTACGCTCGACCAACTCAAACCAGAATATCGAGAAATCATTATGCTTCATTACGTTCAAGACCTCCCCATCGCTGACATTGCCCACATGCTCGAAAAATCCCAAAATAATGTCCGAGTGCTCTTGCATCGCGCACTCACTAAGCTTCGAGACCACTTCCCTTATGACTCCTGAACAAATCACCGAACAACTCCGCGCCCTCCATACAGCCCAGGTCTCCCCGGATTCTTTGGCGGTCGTGCGCGCACGAGTATTTCGCGCTATCGATCGCAAAATTCCCGCCGAAGTCGAGCCAGTCACCTGGAAGACATCAATCCCGACCTCAATGGTGTACTGGGGTAGCGGCATGGTGGCCATGGCGCTCGTCGCAGTTTTTGTGGTCGGCAATCTCCTTCCGCGTCACAATGCATATCATGACACCATTACCGCAGTCGTTACTGGTGAATCCATCACAAACAGTCTTGCTCAGGCAGTAGACCCCAGACCCCATCTCACTGAGGCAAGGCTTGCGATGAAAAAAAGTGAACATGCCATGATGGGCCTCGATTTGGACGGTGAGTTCGCTGCGTACACGCAGAAGCAATGCCTGGATGCCCATATGCTTTACCATGCATTTCTGAGTCACCTCGATGCAGTGATTGCGCTCAAGCAAACTCAGACGACCGACCCGGAACTCCTTGCCACATACGCGGAACTTCGTATGGAAATTCACGCAAAGGATCAAGTGCTCGAGCATCGCCTCACCCTCTATAAATAAACACACACTCAAGACTGAGTGTGTGTTTGCGATGCACCCATAGTGGGTGTCTATTCTGCCTTGAGGTCTGCAATGACGTCGTCCATGTCTTGATGTAGTACGCCATCAACGACACGACCACTCATACCTTCAGATTCGGCACCTGTGGCGCGCTTGCCTCCTTCGGGTTCATTAATTTTCAAATTAACACGTGCGTTATTTTTCATTCCTACGACACGTAAAAGCGTGCGGATAGCTTTGGCGGTATTACCCATGCGCCCTATCACCTTTCCCATATCTTCTGGGTCAATGTCGAGCGTGAGTAGTACACCCATATCGTCCGTGCGACGATCCACGACGACTGCTTCGGGCTTGTCGACGAGGGACTTAATGAGGAACTCGAGAAATTCTTTGTCTCCGTGTGTTTCAGACATAGGTTTTGGACTTACTGATTAAAGAATCACGAGAATGGTCACGCCGTTCTCTGTGTGTGTACTATACTGGGGATTCGGCGAAAGAGCAATGTGCAAAAAACACCCATATGGGTGCTTTATGCAGATGCCTCTGTCTCACTTGGTGCTTCAGGTGAAGCAGGAGTGGGAGCTTGGACTACTGGCTTTGGTGCCTCTTTCGGGACTTCCTTGACCGGCTTGGTCTTCTTGTTCATGGCATTGACCTTCTTTCCGGTGACAATCTTGGCATCCACCAAGAGATTGTGCACGGTATCAGAAGGCTGTGCGCCCTGACTCATCCAGTATTTTACGCGCTCAGCATCAATTTGTGGCTTTCCCTTGCGGGCATCGTACGAACCAACAAACTCGGATACTCCACGAGTCTTTTTGGGGGAACGACGATGATCCTGCACAATAATGCGGAACGAGGGGTCATTCTTGCGCCCAACGCGCTTCAGTCGTATAGATAACATGCACGAGATACTAGCAGAACGAAATAAATCGGTCAATACCGTTTCACCCACAGGGAGCCTCTTGGCCCAGACGAGAGTCCAAATCTGTGCTAGAATGCATATATGCCCCCTCCCCTCGCATGGACAGCATCACTCTCCCTTACGATATCCCCCACACTTATGGGTATCGTCTTTATCGTCCTCTGTGTTATTTGGATTGGATTTACCCTTATCATTCGATATCACTGGAAGCAATACGGCACAGGGGCCTCTGAGATATTCCGCATGAACTTTCTCTACCTCTCTGGATCATTCACCCTGCTTACCCTCCTCCTTGTTTCTCTTATTGGATACTCTCTCACTGCACTATGATTGAAATTGATGAAAGCGAACGCATACTCCGTGTCGTCCGCAAGCATTGGTACGTCTTAGTCCGCGACATTGTACTCCTTGCGTTGCTCATTTTACTCGGAGTTAGTCTGCTTATTTTTACTACCCTTGGACCAGTACAAGACATCGTCACACTCAGTGGTTCTGGGTTTTTTGCTGCACTCTTTGCTGGTACCGCTTGGCTCTTACTACTGTGGGTGATGGCTTGGAATATGTGGACGGATTATTTTTTAGATGTCCTGCTTATCACCGATCGCCGCATTTTTGATATTGAACAACTTGGACTTTTTCGTCGCACTTCAGCATCATTTCGACTCGATAAAGTCCAAAATGTTTCAGTGGACCAGAAAGGGTTCATTGCTACCATGCTTGATTTTGGCACAGTGAGACTGGAAACTGCCGGAGATGGGGAAGACTTTATCGCGACATATATCGCCAAACCTTACGAAATCAAAAAATTTATCAATGAAATGCAAGACCGCGCTGAAGATCGCTCACAGCGCGTGCACTTCACCGCCACGACAAGCTCTACACCATGACATCCCAACATCCACGTCCTCGTCACACAAAAAAAGAACGCGGCTCGCGTGCGTCCGCTTCTCCTTCTTCGTACCCTCCACGCCATATTGAGCGCCCGCGCGTGCGTCGCAGCGCACATGGACCCATCCTTGAAGGGGTCATCCGTGTCACAGGAAAAGGCGTAGGCTACGTCATCATCGAAGGTCGCAAGGATGATATCGAGATAGATGGAGCAGACCTCAATTGCGCACTCGATAAAGATCGGGTGAGTGTTTCCTTATTTGGCCGTATGGCAAATCGTCGCCAAACTGGAGAAGTGCGAAGCATTCTCTTTCGCAACAAAACAGCATTTGTAGGTATTTTACATAAATTAGAAGGCATGTATCTTCTTGAACCTGACGATACCCGCATGTACCGAGACATCCTGATTCCAAGTTCGGAACTTCATGATGCAAAGCCGGGGCAAAAATGTTTGGTAGAAATAACACACTGGAGTGACCCGAAGCGTGACCCAATAGGAAAAGTCAAACGCGTGCTTGGCACACCAGGAGAGCATGCTGTCGAAATGGAGTCTATTGTAGCGGAGCGCGGATTCGATACCACTTTTCAAAAGCAAGTCGCTGATGCTGCGGACAAGATTCCACTCACAATTCCAGACGAAGTCATCACCGCTCGATTGGCATCCACGATTGGAAGAGACTTCCGCGATACACTTACGTTCACTATTGACCCAAAGGATGCCAAAGACTTTGATGATGCGTTGTCGTG
>JACCDO010870518.1_pt1 | contig 14122 bp, 16 predicted proteins | sample 7446101 | NCBI WGS metagenome assembly JACCDO01 (sample SAMN15323440, study PRJNA562643) | freshwater metagenome | isolation source: river surface water | place: USA:Blue River Watershed | collected 2017-08-16
GGTTTATTCTGCCTATAATCTTCTAAAAACTTCTCTTCACGTTGCTGAATTGTTTGTTGGTGCTGTGTGTGAGCCCTTGCTGTGACTTGTTGTGTAAACACAGGAGTATGGCACGATGGACAATCCATCTCATCATACCAGGCGACTATCAAACACTCTGTATGAAAAATATGCGCACACATCATCTCAGTTTTGGGTTGGCCTCCTAACATCGGCAACGCACACAACATACATACTTGTGCACCAGATAGGTCCATAAATCTAAATGTATACTTTGCTCAAAGTTTAGACCACCCCTTTAACAATACATCCGCTGAACACTGACATCCATACCAGGATCTTTCTTCTTGAGGAAGAGATCAATATGCTCCTTCTTGACAACGAAGGGCAGACTGAAGTCCTTGATGTGGAAGGGAAGATCCTTGCTGTTAAAGATACGAAGCATATTGATCTTCTGGACAATTGTCTCAACACACCGCTTGAGTTCACGGACACCCGTCTCTTCACCAGTGTATTCCTGAATGATATGGGGAATGACATCTGGATGAATGCCCACCTTCTCAGTGAGATTGACCTCTTTGAGGGCTCCAGGAATGAGATACTGCTCCGCAATGGCTTGCTTCTCCTTCTTGCTATAGCCACTCAGACGAACGACCATCATACGATCTAGGAGAATCTTATCAATCTTGTTGATATCATTGCCACTGAAGACGAACATTGCGCGGCTGAGATCAATGGGAATACCCGCAAGATACTTATCTTCAAAGTCAGCATTCTGAACAGGATCCGTCAAGTGAATGAGCATATTCTGGACTTCTTCACCCTTAGGAGTTCCACTGATCTTGTCAAGCTCGTCAAACATTAGGACCATTGACATTGACTTTGCAGCAACGAGTGAATTCACAATCTTGCCACAATGGCTGCTTTCATAGACAAGCTGATGGCCAGTGTAAGTTGTTGCATCTGAATCACCACCCAGAGAGATAAACTGGAAGGGCCAATCTAGTGCCTTCGCAATCCCATTCTTAATGAGACTGGTCTTGCCAATACCAGGAGGGCCTACAAGGAGAAGACTCAGGCCACGAGCAGAAGGATTGGCGATTTTGCTCGCAATGAACTGGAGAATCTGAAGCTTCGCATCCTCTTGTCCGTAAATGGCATCCTCCATACAAGCCTTTGCACGTTCCATAAAGGCAGCACACTTGTCTGTGCCATCATCAATGCGCACAGGCATTTCCTTATAAATGCCTAGGGGCACACTTGTAAGCTTCTCAAGCCAACTGCGCAGCTTGAAATACTCACCAGAGCTCGGATCTAGCACTTGGAGACTGTGATACTTGTTGAGGATCATTGCTTGGGTTTCAGTGGGCACATTCATTCCAAGAATACGGAACATAAGGGGTTGTTCCTTCGTGGAAGGGTTATTCTTGCGCTCCAGGGCCTCAATCATCTGCTTCTGTTTGTCTTCCGTGAGGATCTTGAATTGATCAATCTGGTCATCAATGGTATTTTCTTGCAGAGGCTTGGTGACAAGTTTCACAAACTTCTTGACGATCTCAGGCTCCTTCTTCATATTGTGACGTTTAGGAATCATACGCTCGGCAGAGTCATCAAAGGCACCAAAGCTGATACTAATACCAGTAGGTCCATCTTCTTCCTCATCCTCTTCATCCTCGTCTTCATCCTCATCTCCTTCGTCATCTTCTTCCTCATCCTCCTCTTCCTCATCGTCAACCTCTTCCTCCTCCTCTTCTTCCTCTTCCTCCTCGTGCTTCTTGGACTTGGATCGTGAAGGCCGCTTTTTCTTGGGAGACTCGTCCTCTTCTTCTTCCGTTTCATCTTGAGACTTGCGTGACTTGCGAGCTTTCCGATTTCGGAGGCGACGAGCAATGGTTGATTTCTTAGCAATCTCTTCACTGACAGAAGACTCTTCCTCAAAGGATGAATCCTCTTCAGACTCGTCAGAATAGGCAATGAGGCCACGGATGTTCCCTTTGCTATCAAGGCTCTCATCGTCATCATCATCGTCGCGACGGCCACGGCGAAGCTTAGGCGCAGGTCTCTTATTCATTCGTGAACCGGAAGCCCCAGATTCAGTATGATCCTTACGAGAGGACTTGTCATTCTTCTCGGATGAATCCTTGTTGTTGCGCTTCTTGTTTGTCTGCATTCTATGATTTTGATTGTTTTTAACCATTTCCTAAACGCCGGAATCCAACAAAAAGTTCCTTCAACTTTTAACGGCGGGTATTTCTGCGAGTGCGACGAGTGTTACGACGAGAGTTCTTGCGGCTCTTGCGGCGCTTGATCAAATCCGTAACAGCTGCATTGAAGTGACCCGTGATACTCTTGCCAATACGGTTGACACCACGTGCACCCTCACGCACAACACCCTTTGCGGTATTTGTAACCGCACCCACAGACTCCTCACCCGCGGAGAGGGCGTGACCGAAGGGGCTCCAGAGGCGACCAAAAAGACCAGAGTGTCTATTCTTACGAGTAGAGCGGCGAGCCATTGTTTTCTACAACAGTCGGAATATTTTTTTTAGACACCCAGAAGATTATCACGAACATCCATGAGTGCGAATCGGGCTTTGGGTGAAATTCCAGGATAATCCTCTTTTGGAGATTCTAGAAGTTCATTGAGCGAAGGTTGAACCTTCTGGAGGAGGTTTTTCCGCAAAGAGATAAAGAAGAGGGTATTTTTCTTGTGGAAGACTTTGGACATCCGAACAAGACAGTCGGTGTATTCTTGGATTTCCGCTTTTTGACTGTCATCTCGTCCATCTCGTTGAACATTTTCAACAAGAATCAAGAAGGTTTCCTCTAGGCTCTTTGAATCCACAGCTTCAAGGATGACCAGTTCAGCTAAGAATTGACTATAGCCCATACGATACTTCTTTTCAGAATTCTTAGCTACAAATGTCTTATAATCGGATTCGCTGAGATTCTTCATATCTTGGAAGATCATTAAGTAGGAGTGGAAGAGTTCTGCCATTTCCGTTTGAATCACAGGATAGGTGCTGCGAAGTTCAGAGAGCAGTTTTGCATACAATGGACAGAAGATCTCCTCTGCTGCGGCTTTTTTAAAGACAAGGCGCATAAACTCTTTTGTAAAATCCGTCTCACCACTGTCAAGGATTTGATACAGGAAGTCACGAATCTCTGTGTAAGTGGAGGCACTGAACTTATTGAGTTTATTCAAGATGATAGTATTCAAGATAGTATCTTCAACAGCAGCTTCTGAATTTTTAAACTTACTTTCATACTTTTGATGAGGAGACCCATCGCCCCTTGGTGTTTCACCTCCTGCCGAAGACAGGGATGTAGTAGACGATTTCCACTTTGTATTCAGGGCGGACTGACTTGATTGTGTTTTTTTCATACTTCCCGATTGCTGGAAATTGGCTCCAGATCGCCAATTGCTGGAGACAACTTCTACTGGATTAAGGAGGGGTTCAATCTTTTTCATATTCATAACGTATTCCTGTCGTGAAGGACCCACACGACTACGGAAACCCATAATGTGTTGAAGGACTGCTGCAGAATTCATAGTCACTACTAAAGTCATAGGTTGTATTTTTAAATGACCCCGCGGGATTCATTCAAATTTAGACTCTTGGTGATGACTATGGAGGTTCTAGATATATACAAAGAGATAGGAACATCATCTTGGGAAGCTACATTTGGATTCAAAAGCAAGGCAACTCGTGTTTTTTTTCAATCCAAAATGAAACAGTTTACAACGAACAAACAGATTCTAGAAGAATCGCAACAAAAGCTTCTCCTCTTTTCAAACATCAAGGACAAGGAGACAGTAAACACCCTGTTTACACGCTGTGCGGATTTAGAATCCCAGATGGAAGATTTACAAGAAGATCCTAAAGCCTGGGAGAAGGAAGGAAAATCTCAGATTGTCTTTACATCTGAATGGGCAAAACCCTTTAATCAAATTCCCTACTTGCTTCCAGCGGCAGCCATCTTCAAACTCTATATTGTTCCTTTTTTTGCAGTTTTATTGCCCCTCTTTGCCTGGATCTTACCGTATGGAATTCTTCGTCTTTTTTTCAATATCCCAATGCCCTTTGAAACCTATATTCAAATGATGATGAATATGTGGCTGGGAGGACGAACGTGGGCTCAGATGGATCTCTGGGGACAAGCGCGAATTGTCTTTCAAACAAGTTGGACAGTGTTTGGTCTTGTTCAAAGTATTTATCAACCCATTCAACAGGCCCTCCACGCAAAACAGATTGACAAAGAGATTGTCAAACAAGGACTACTTCTTCAAGATTTTCTACAAACAGTCAAGCACTTATTTGCGGTATTTGAGCCCTATACTCCCATTCGGTGCCATTGCCTTGATGAGATCCCCATTGATGAACCTAGACAGACCTACGCATATGTCCGCGAACACCCCAATGATCTCAAATGGATTTGGCAGAAAGTAGCTGAGCTTGAAATGAGTTGGCAACTTGCGCATTGTCCAGACGTTTGTTTTGTAAACTACACGGACACCAAGAAACCTAATCTTATAATTCAAGATCTCTATGATCCCAGCATACAAGGAGTATCAAAGAAGGTTTCATCGTGTGCATTTGGAGGAGATTCCATTCACGCACTTATTACAGGCCCAAACAAGGGAGGAAAATCATCTACACTTCGGGCCATTTGTCTTAACGTATGGTTGGCACAAACGATTGGATTGGCCTTTGCAAAAGAGATGACATTAACTCCATTTTCTTGGATCCGTTCTGGTTTACGACTTGCAGATACACCAGGTGAAGAGAGTTTGTTTGAACGAGAAATTCTTTTTGCAACGAGGACTATACGGTATGCTCAAACTCCAAAGGCAGGACTCGGTTTAATTCTCTATGATGAGTGTTTCCATAGCACAAATCCGCCAGATGGTGAAAAAACCGCACGACTCTTTTTACAGCAGATTTGGTCATCCAAATCTTCCATTAGTATTATCAGCACGCACGTATTTTCATTGGTTGAGGGAGCTCCTTCTTGTATACAACGACTGTGTGTGCCAGCGGTTCAAACAGCAACAGGACTTGAATACACCTATACGCTGTCTCCCGGTATTTGTAAAGTCAGCAGTGTGGAAGAATTGTATAAAAAATATGGATTTGGCAAAGTGCGGTCAAAGGGGAAGGCGAATCTTTCGGCACTAAACAGAAAACCCCAATGAACGGACTGAGTGATTCTGTAACAATTGGTATTGTATTAGCGCTTGTCTTTGGTGCTCTCTTTTTCTATATCTACAGCCGTGTAACTCAGAATGAGAAGCGTGTGAGCCTCATTGAGAATATGCTCATTGACTTGAAGATGACCTTGGAGGGTGGGTGGTCGCACGGAATGGCTCACCTCCAAGAGGACAATGGTGAGGAGACACTGGAGGCCAACGTTATCAATCACATTGAGCCTGTATCCGCTCCTGAGCCCCTGAACAAGGATGATGTGGATGAGGAGGATATGTATAAGGAGGTATTGGCACAGGGTTCAAAGGTAGAAGAGGAGGATGAGGAGCCTGAGGTGAAGACAGTAATGCTTGGTTCGCCCAAGTCATCCTCTGTCCAGGTTACCAAGGTCCAGCCTAATTACGAGTCCATGTCTACAAAGGAATTGAAGTCACTTGTCAAGTCCCGAAGCCTTGTAGTGCCGAGTGCTGCTGGAAAGAAGGAGCTTATTGCGACCCTCCGTAAGGCTGACTCTTCATCTACGCCTGTAGCTGTTGAGGGCGGCACATTTTTGTCCGCGAATGAGGGTGCAACTCTTGAGGAGGTTCCTGAATGAAACTAAAACCTCAGTAGATGGATTCAAGACTTTTCGTCCTTCCTACAGATCCAAATTTTTATACAAATACACCTGGGGTCACTGTCGCACGGAGAGCCGCCCTGTCTGGTAGCATTCCTGAAGGTCCTTATTATATAGGACCTGCTCCTGATCCACGTTTTCCCGGCTGGGCTGGACCTATGGAAGATGGTCGTTTGGCCACGGATTATCGCCCTCACTGCAATCGCAATATTCCTGCTGGTAAGCAATTTGCTACACACCAATGGATGACACGCAATGCCACTGACATTATCAATCTGTCACGGCAGCGTCAGAGCGAGGCAGCTGGAGCAACGTTAGGATTTGACAATACCATTGTGCCCCCTGCGGATAAGACAGTTCAGTGCAATCCAATGGAATGTCGTTTCTTTGTCACACGTCAGCCCTATGGAATTGGCACGGAACGTCGTGAGCCAGTGCCTGAACTTTTTGGCACCTTTAACACGGATGTTGAACAACAAACGCAGGCTTTGCCGCCCATCACGCGGACTTTTGAAGGTGGGCGCAATTCAGTCCGTGGTCGTGGATTTACAGATCTAGGAACACGACCTGTTGGCACAACCAACTGGAACTCCACATATTTACAAGCGGCTTAGTAGAAAATGCCAAATTCTCAAACACGCAAACGATCGTCTGCGAGGACTCCTCGCGCACTCAATGACTTACATTGGTTGGCAAATCCATATGAGCAATTGAGGCGATCCACAAGTTTTGCGGAGGCAGGTGTTTCGGATGCTGAGTTTTTTGCGTTTTTTGATCAGATTGGTGAAGTAGCTGCGCCAGGACCGGCAAATCGGAGTCCGCGCAGCAACCGAAACCGATCCCGCAAAAGCCCCGCAAGAAAATCACCCAAAGCAGCCAAACCAAACCCCTCACCAAGTGCAGCTGCTGGCAAGTCTCCTAGAGCAGCAAAGTCCCCCAAAGCAGCAAAGTCCCCCAAAGCCGCGGGAAAACCCTAAAAACCCTAAGTCCTAGGTTAAACAGAAATATACTTCAGTATACAGATGTCAAACTCTACATTAGCATTTGACATAGGTATTAAGAATCTTGCTTGGTGTATTACGACATTGTCTGGAGAGAAGTTGTGGATCCGTGGATGGGGGAATTTTAATTTGCTTGAGGGCAAAGAAACAGAACAACCCGCGCAAGAACGAGCAAAGTGTAAATTATGTTCTGCTGCGCAGAAATATACATCCGCTGCTGGTCAAACGTGTGGTAAACACATTCCTTCTACCCATCCTCTACTCAAAGATGCAAGCGGTGTGGTGTTTCAAAAAATTCCATCACTGCCCATACTCAAGGGAGTTTTAACAGAAAAGGGGGTGCGACCCCTTCCAAAAACAAAAGAAGACATCCTTACAAAAGTTAAGGAGTTTCACTCTGTGCCTATCAAAAAGGTCAAGGTGCCTCACGCTGCCGCAATTGATGTGTCCGTTATGCACGATGCCCTACGCCATTTTGTTCAAAGCCAACTCAAACCGTTTTTTAAGGAATTGGCCGAAGTTCGTTTGGAGAATCAACCTGTTCTTAAAAATCCTGTAATGAAGACCATTCAGATTCTCTTGTTCGCAACACTACGGGACGCATTGTATGAACACAAACAACGAGTGCCTGTATTTAAATTGGTTCACGCTGGAATGAAGGTCAAGGGTAAAGAGACAGGCGATAAAGGCTATAAAGCACGAAAAGAAGGATCTGAAGCACGCACGCTGGAGGTTCTCCAACTTCCTAAAATTAATGACGGCACACGCTGGAAGCAGTTCTTTGAGTCACATAAGAAACGATCAGATCTGGCAGATGCCTTCTGCATGTGTTTGGATGTGTATCCGACAAGTGCGTATAGGAACGCTTAAAAAGTCCCTTGAAACCCAAAAGAAGGATGAGTGCTACAATTCGTGAAATGGAAGCCGTTGCGTTGGGAGCCGATTCTATCGGTTTAAGCAATGACATCGGAAATGTAATTAGTCTGAATGATATGACCGATGATTTCGGTTTGAACTTACTTGCAAATCCGAACAAAGTCATCTCCTCCACATCCTCCGGTCCTACAATTACCATCCCTGCTGGAATTGAACGTGCCGATCGTCCTTCAGGCTCTTCAAATGGAGGCGGTGTAGGATTTTCAGGCCTTCAAGAGATCACTATTGATACACTTGAGCCCATTGAGACTCTTCCATCAGCCCCCAGATCCTCTGGCCCGAGTATTGAGATTCGGCGTGACACTGGAGGTGATGTAGGTGCGAATCTCTTCTCAAATAGTCAAACGGCTACAGGTCCTACGTTTAATCTAGCAGCAACTCGTGATCCCGAGGCTGAGAAGAAGGAGAAGATTGAGTATATCAATAAACTCCAACGACTGGAGGCGAAGGGATTTCCTGTTGCCAAGCACTTTAGCATGGACAATTCGCTGGATGAAATCAAGCAGGAGTATACTCGCCTAGTGGATGCTCGTAATCTTGAGGCTTCTATGCGATTCCAGCGTCAAATGTTGATGGGAGTTGTTACAGGTCTTGAATGGATGAACAATAAGTTTGATCCCTTTGATCTGAAGCTGGAGGGTTGGTCTGAGTCTGTTCACGAAAATGTGGAGGACTTTGATGAGATTTTTGAGGAGTTGTATGACAAATACAAGGATCGTGGAAAGATGGCACCTGAGATGCGCCTCTTGGTTGCACTCGCAGGCAGTGGATTTATGTGCCACGTGAGCAATTCTTTCTTCCGATCCAAGATGCCTACAATGGATGATGTGCTGCGCAACAATCCGCAGTTAGCTCGTCAGATGGCAGCGGCGGCTGCGCAACAGGCGGGGCCAGGGTTTGGAAACTTTATGGGAATGGCGATGGGTGTAAATCCTCAGGATGCAGCCCCTCAACCAATGCCGATGCCAATGCCCACTATGCAGGATCCTAGAGCCCAGAATCCCTCTACAGGAGCCTTCATGCAGTCAAGTCGTGTGCCCAATATGCCGCAGAATGTAGCCTCTGTGGAGCCGCCGAGAACAGCAAGGCGTGAGATGCGTGGACCCAGTGGGGTTGAAGACATTTTGAAGACCTTTGAGGAGGTTCGTCGTGCGGAGGCTATGGGTGATACACTGCCCCCTATGATGGCTCCTCAGGGCCCTTCAGCATCCCAGAATCAGCCTGCAGTAGCAGCAGCTGTAGAGATCCAGAGCCTTCACTCAGATGAACTGCGAAGCCAGGCGGAATCAACTCGGACTGGAGGTGGTCGTCGCCGGCGTAGAGCCGCAGTTCCTGAAGGGAACACTCTGAGCTTAAATGTTTAGACTAAAAGGCATTTCAAAGCGGCACTTGCCTTAATAATCTAAAGAATACTTCCTTTAATTACATAAATGTATGATTTTTACGGAAAGCCTCCTAGGACAAAAGGAGAGATACGGGAATATATAACAACGTGGCTAGAGAAGGTAAACAAAGAAGTAATTCTAGAGCATAAGGGTGAACGATTTGTCGCTGAATCTGGATTTCGCCGCGCATTTTATGTCCACACAATCTATCGTAGTCTATCTACAAATGAATATCTATGGTGGGTGTCTGAGGATGGAGATTTGAGCACATTTCCAACAAAACGCTATCCTAGTATTGAGGCTCTGCTTGAGGATGTTATAGAGGAATATTTCATTCGATGGAATTAACACACAGTTAAACTACCAGTTTGAAATACTCCTTGGTCTAAGAGGATTCCTGAAGGACTTGTAAGTTTTCCATATAAATTTGTTCCAAAGGTGTTTCTTTGGTATCTTTATCTTTCTCTTGACCTTTGGCGGCATATCGCATCTGTTTTTCAGACAAACGTCGTAAGATCTCGGTTTCTTCTACAGAGAGCCCCTGTAAGGGCTGCTCTTCAGAAGTAGATACTTTTCCACCCAAATACAAACTGCTGTTTTCATTGAATAAGAAGGAGAGAATAAGGAGCACAACAACAGTCAATACTAATGCAATCAAAATATTACGGGTTGCAATAAAGAGCACGGTAAAAATAAAGAATTTACGAATCCAAGGTTGTTGGAAAAACTTCTCCTGATTCTTGCTCATTTCCATACCCAAGAATCTGCCTCCCAAGTTCAGCAAAAGCATCATAATACCAATGAAATAGGGGTTTGTATTGAGGGCGTTGAACAAGGCATCAATGGGATTGATTATAACGTTTGTTGCTGTGCCCGCAATCAATGCGACAGGTGCTGCGGCTATGCCACTCATCTAGTTTAGAGTATGTTTTTCCTAGTTCTTTCGTTGTTCTTGGTGCGAACTCCAAGGCTGTGTTAAGTGGAACATATCTTCAAGATAAAAGAAGAGAGCAAGCGCAACCATAACACCGACTCGGGGACACCAAGCAGCAGCGGCAATGGTTGTAAAGACTAAAAACAGTCGGAAATAGGGCACAGCATACAAAGAGACCCAATCAACCGGATAGGGTGTATGGAAGAGTGCGCCCTGATACACATTCCACAAAAAGAATACAGCTACGGCTATGAGTCGGGCAGTTTTGTCTATTGTTCCGCCTGGAGCCAGGAATTGTGACCAATTCTCCATCCTAATTCACCTTCCGAGTTTTATTGAACGGATGTATTTTGAACTCCGCCTGTAAGAGCTCCTGGTGAATCATTTTGAACGGCTTCTGTTACAACCTTCTCTTCCTCAATGGCTATGGGATTTTCACCAAAGACTTTCTCAACAAACCACTTTTTCTCAGTGGGAACGACTTTAATAGAGGTCTCACCACCGCTTCCAAATCCCTCTGTAATGGGGTTAGGGAGTCCTAATAGAAGCGCAAAGGCAATGGCCGCAATAAGTCCGACGATCCACCCATACAATTGCACACAGGTGACTAAACTAAAGAGAATTAACAGACGCCCTGGAAATGAATCCAGCTGAGTATAGATACCCACAGGCAGCTGTTCTTTAAAGACTATCATTAATGTGAAGAGAATATACAAGAACAGAGCTTGTGTAGGTCTTGATTTATCTAAGAATTCAAGAAGTCCTTTTTTCACACCGCCAACTTGAACTTCCATGGGGTTTCCTATTTTGGTTGAAAGAATCTAAGTGAAGCTCAGAGTAGGCAATGGAGTATTGTTCCTATGAAGAAGCCTTCCCCCAAATTGGCGGAGGCCCGAGCAATCCTGGTTGTATAGATCAAACAGGCAGTCAGGCAGCACGCAAGGAGGAGAGAAAAAAAGCAAAACGTTGCAAGGGCCCCCCTCTAACGTTTCTTGATTTAGATCCAGATCGCCCGGCAGTGCAACGAGTGCCTGCTGTGCCACCTTTGAATTCTGCTACAGGACTCCGGGAGCACACACCTGTTGATGCTCCTCAAGCAGAGCCTTTCCAGGATGTAAATGTGCCCTATGATTTAACAAGTCAACGGCAACCGAATGATGCAGGGCAAGTCGCCCGAAATACATTTCCCGATGTTCCTGGACAGAACAAAGTCCTCAAAAAAGAGGTCAACTGTAATGTTCCATCCTATTTTGGAGCCAGTGGTGATATGGAAGAAGGCTTTCAGGGAACATTTGGTATGACACCTAAGAACTATGCTCCTCAAGCCCCGTATACAGATATTATCGGCAATGATTCTACTTACAGACTATTTCCTGATTTCAAAGATGCTTTTAAGAGAGTTGTTTCTACAGATGCAGTTGCTGGAAAATCATTAGCTCCTATCCCTTCTGTCGTGAATGAATGGAAGCCCTTGACACCCACAGGTGCACGAACGGCTTTTTTTGATGAACTTCCGCCTCCTGGAGGTCAATATCCAAAGGGCACGAGTTCGGTAGGTATGGATGATCCTGCTGTCCTTAGTAAAAAAATAGACACATTGTTTACACGTCTGGATGATCTTGAATCTCGTCGTGGTGAAAACACGCAAACAGAGATTCTCTTGTTTGTAATGTCAGGCCTATTTGTCTTGTTTAGTATGGATATTATGTCAAAACAAGCTGCACGGATTCGTTTACTGTAAATCGGAAAAACGACTGTCAAAAATTGAACGATGGGTTCGCTCAATGTTTGTCAGTAAGACGAGAATGTCTACCACTCCCATCACCCTTTCTGACATCTGGGGTAATTCTGTTGAAATCTCCCGCTCTTACGTGTCTCATCGCAATCGCACGGTGGATATCCACCTCATCCATACGTTTCAGGCAAAGGGTCGTAAACTGCTCATTAATACGTATAAGCAGAACCAGATGATTCCAACAATGTGTATCTTCTTTGAAGACAAGGAGAAGGCCCAGGATGCCTATCAGCAGATGAAAGCTGTTGTGTATCCTCAGAGTGATTCTGTGAAGCCTGTAAATGGTTGTGAGGCAATGACATATCTTATGGCGTCTGTCGCAGTGCCACTTGCTTTCCTAGGTGCCCTTGTTCTGCGATCTTGTTAAAATGTCAGGATATCTGTAAAATCTATATCAGCAGGACGACGAAGTGTTGTTCCTTTCTTTTTTGTTGGAGAGAGCATACTCAAGAGGAGATCAATCTGAACCTCTGGAATTCTTGGTGCGCTTACTGCAGCAGCAGCGGCAGCAGTAGAGGATGCAACCAAAGCGGAATTAAGATCTGCTCCTGGTTTTTTGCCCGATTTACGTGTGAAGTCAAATGATTTGAACAGTGTATTAAGATTTTCTAGGATTGCGCCCACACTTCCCTTTCCAGCAGCAGCAGCCGCAGCAGACGCTGGAGAACGTATAACAGTAAATGCGGTGTCTTCAAAGGTTCCCAAGATTTCAGAAACAGCGCGAAGACGTTCCATCTGTCGGATCTCTAACAACGACTGTAAATAATCGCGCACAAATTCACACTCTGATTGTAACAAATATTTGATGTCCTTAAAACATGAGCTCATGGTGAGACTCATTAAAAACTTTCCACGGCCCGCTTTGAGTTTGTCCTTTTCTGGGCTTGGATTGGTAGTAAAAAAATCATTTGTAAGGCCGAGCGATGTGAATAAGGCTTGCTCAGAATCAGTAAATGTTCCTTCTTCCCATTCTGTCTGGGTAGCTGCAGTAGCTTTGCGAATCTCATATAAAACACCACCCAGATCAAAATCTTCTGTAGTTTTCTTTTTGATAATGTATTCCACAGGTTTGGGAGGAGGGGGAGGTGTTGTTTCAATAGGTTTGGGAGGAGGTGTAATTGGAGGCGCTTTTGTAGGAATATCTTTGTAACGAATATTCAGGTAATAGGAATCAAAATACGTTTCCTTGCCCTTTGAATCAATACTGTAAAGTCCTTTGTCTTTCAGGGAACTTACAAGCAGGGGTTCTTTCTCTTTTTCGCCTTCTTTCTTTTTGGGCAATACAAGTTTGGCATCAGGCATTTCAACAGACGTCATCGCAATATAATTGTCCTTTATTTCAGGAGGGATGGTCTTATCAGGTAAAAGGAGGAAGTGCTTTGCTACACCCGCCTCTGTATAGGAAAAGTCAAGTGCATCAGGCTCCAAGAATAGAAATTTAGCTTTAGAGGGGGCCTCTTCTTTGGTCCATTCTATGCTTAGCTTCGTCTTGTCAAATAAGAAAAAGATAAGATTTGCACGGTATTCAGGCTTTGCTACAAATGCGATAAATCGCTTGTAGCACCGACTAAATTCTGCTTTATCTTTGATGGCATTGATGAATACAAATCGGCTCTGAACATTTTTACTCATTTGTGTGCGAATGTTTTTCTCCGCAAGATGAAAGGTGGAAAAATCACGAATAAAAAATACAATTGTGGGTTTTGAATTGTCCAATGTATATGTTTTAAATGTTTTAAGAGAATCATCAAATGATGACGGAAATTGTGTGCCCCACAGTGCTCTACGTAAATTGTCAATATAAGGCGTAATGTGTTCTTTGACCTTGAGTTGAACTTCAAGTGTTTTGAGATCTCCAATAGGAAACTGCCGCCTGAACTCAACAAGTTCAAGAGTGGGAACTTTATCGCCACCCCCTTTCATAGCAACAATAGGAGCAGGTGTTGCGGGTTGGGGCAAAAGACTTACATTTTCTGGTGCCTGATCTTGAAACCCACCACGCATAGGTTGAATGGGAGCTGGAGTTGTGGGCTGAGGAAGTAAACTTACATCTTCTGATCCACCTCCCCTCATGGGTTCAATGGGTGTGGGAACTGAGGGTTGAGGAAGCAGGCTGATGTCAGGATTTCCAACAGGCGTAGCCATCTATTCGCGCCCTGGAAAAAAGGCGGCTTAAGAATAACCACTACAGGGAGTCAGCAACGATGACCGAGGTAGACACGCGACTTCCAGTTCTCCCTTTGTTTCA
>JACCDO011856825.1_pt1 | contig 14120 bp, 9 predicted proteins | sample 7446101 | NCBI WGS metagenome assembly JACCDO01 (sample SAMN15323440, study PRJNA562643) | freshwater metagenome | isolation source: river surface water | place: USA:Blue River Watershed | collected 2017-08-16
ACATGCAGACCGGCAAAGATATCACCGGCCCTATTTCCTGGTTGAACCAGGTACCAAAGTAGTTTCCGCAGATAAGTTGTTTCCTGGTGAAAAGATGCAGAAAGTGATTCGTCGGGGCTTCGCCTCGTTCGGCGACCGCGATGCCGTCGTCGTGGGCATGGCCCGAACCCCGATCGCCAAGCTTGGCGGTTCGTTGGCTTCATTGACTGCGCCTAGATTAGGCGCTCATTGTATTACCCAAGCGATTAATAGAAGTGGAATTGATAAAAATTTGATTGAAGAAGCATTTATGGGTAATGTTTGCTCCGCTAATATTGGTCAAGCTCCTACTAGACAGGCTGTAATTTATTCCGGATTACATTTAGATGTTCCATCAACAACAGTTAATAAAGTATGTGCTAGTGGTATGAAGGCATTAATGTTCGCCTCGATGAGTATTTCTTCCGGATATCGTAATGTAATGATTGCTGGTGGTATGGAATCTATGTCCAATATTCCTTATTATTTACCCCAAGCAAGAACTGGATATCGATTAGGTAATGGAACTCTTGTCGATGGGTTAATCAATGATGGTCTATGGGATATATATAACAACCAACACATGGGTAACTGTGGTGAAATATGTGCCGATAAATATAAAATCAGTAGAAAAGATCAAGATGAATATGCAATAATGTCTTATAAACGGGCAACAGATGCATGGAATTCTGGTAAATTTGATCTTGAAGTAGCAGGCATTGAAGTCCCAGGGAAAAGAGGAGAAAAGGGAACATTGATTTCAAGAGACGAAGAATTTACTAATATTAAATTAGATAAAGTTGCCACATTAAAGTCAGCATTTAAAAAGGACGGTACTGTAACTGCAGCAAATGCATCTAAGCTTAATGATGGTGCTGCAGCTATGGTTGTTGTTAGTGGAAAAGTAGCTAAAGATTTGAAACTCAAACCATTATTCAAGATAAGAGGATATGGTGATGCTGCCAAGGATCCAGTAGAGTTTACAACTGCGCCAGCAGATGCTATTCCAAGGGCACTCAAGATGAGTGGATTAAGTTTGAAGGATGTGCAATACCACGAGATCAACGAAGCCTTTTCTGTAGTTGCTCTAGTAAATGCCCAACTGTTAAATCTTGATATCAATAAAGTGAATGTACACGGTGGTGCAGTGGCATTAGGACATCCTATTGGCTGTTCGGGCGCTAGAATCATTATGACTTTATATAGCGCGTTGAAGCATAACAATGCCTCTATTGGATGCGCAAGTATTTGCAATGGTGGAGGAGGCGCAAGTGCCGTCATTATCGAACGTCTTGATTAATCAACTTAGTTGTAATTGGTAGTAAGAATCGTTACTTGAATACTTCATAACAAACGTGGCCATTTTTTTATCACTGATTCTAACTACAACTAACTGCTGTCGCCCGCGCAATCGTGCTCGACACTTACTGTTTCCATCTTCGTCACAAGCCAAAAGAATTTGAATAGTGTCGAGACACCGACTCCTACCCAAAGTTTTGGCCGGGGCCTCATTTTTAATCCATTTATGACCCCCATGGAAGGGATAGAGTGCTTATGACGATACCTTGGGAAGTAACTCGTTTCAGCGAGTGTTCATGACGATACCTCGGGAAATACCTCGTTTCGGTTCCGGCAAAAATGAGGCCCCGGCCCCAGCCACCTCTTCTGAATCAAACCAAAACGAAAGCAGTTGAAGCGAGATGAAGTTCGTCGCTTTGTTAGTGCTGCTCGGTGTCGTCGCGCATGTGGCGAGCAAGCGGGTGGTGGTTGAACCAGTGACATTGCCGCAAACGCAGTACACAGCGTGGGCTCACAAACACTGGATATGGTTGCACAATTCGGAGGCGAATCAACAAAATATTACTGCTTTAACGAATGAATATCTGTCACGTGGTATCCCCGTTGGCGCTGTTAACCTTGATTCTACGTGGGAAACCCAATTTAATAATTTTATTTTAAATACTGAAAAATATCCAGATGCGAAAGCTATGGTTGACTCTTTTCATGCGATGAATGTCAAAGTTATATATTGGATAACATCGATGGTCAATACGGATACCGAAGACTGGGATGTAGCTGTGAAGAATCATTATCTTGTCACTAATAAAAAAGGTGAAGTAAGACCATTAGAATGGTGGCATGGCAGTGGTGGATTATTGGATTATACTAATCCTGAGGCACTTGATTGGTGGCACAAGAAAATGGATCTGCTATTAGTTGATGTTGGTATTGATGGCTGGAAAGTTGATGGTGTTGATCCTTATATTTTTGAATATAACTTAGCTGGTGGTGCTTATAACTACAAAGGAGAAGTCATATCCAATCGTGAATACGCTGATTTATATTATGGTGATTACTTTGATTATACTCGCACTAAACGCGGCATTGATGGTCTAATCATGTCTCGTCCTGTAGATTGCTTGGTTGATCAAGTCGCCGAGGTATGTTGGGGTTACTCACCTAAACGTGTTGTGTATTCCGGATGGGTTGGTGATGACGACTCTACTTGGAATGGTCTTCGTAATTGTATGAAGAAAGTTATTTATTCTGCTTGGGATGGATATGCCAATTTCGCGTGCGATACCGGTGGATATAGAGAGCAAGACAAGAATGAGAAAGAGTTATTTGTCCGTTGGGCGCAGTACAGTGCATTCCTACCACTGATGGAGAATGGTGGAGGTGGTGAACACCGACCATGGATGTATGATGATGAAACAGTTACTATTTACAAGAGATTTGTTAAGGCCCATCATTCCTTGGTGCCATACTTACTACGTGTTGGATCCATTGCTATGGAGACGGGAACTTCCAGCATTATCCCAATTGCCAAAGCAGAGAGTGATGACAAGGAATTCAAGTACAAACAACCGGATACATTTGCCTATTATCTAGGTCCTGATATCTTTGTTCATCCTATTGTGGCGGATGTCAATGGCGATAAAACGCAAATAAATATTGCTAACTTGAAGTTCCCAGAAGACGCGAGTACCACTTGGCTCGACTGGTGGGAGCCTCATGCAATGGACAAGGCATACCAAGGCGGTGATAAGGATGTCAAGATGTATCCGTTACTCTCGTACCCTGTATTTGTCAGACGAAATGCATTGATTCCAATGCATTCAAATATCCGAAATGAAGAAAATAAAGACGGCGATGATAGTGATGATAAGCTAATGTTCACATGGTTCGCGCCAGTAATGAACACCGAAGTATCCAGTGAATACAGGGAGCCTGTGAGTGAAGGAACCGGTGTATTGGCCACTGCCAAGTTTGCAGCCAGCGACATTACCCTGACTATTTCGTCCACCGTGGGCAAGAAGGGTGGGTTCAAACTCGTTGGTGTCAGCAAGCCTGACGACGTTGACATCAAGTCCAATGTCGGTGCATTGTGCGTGCATTACTACTACGAGAGAGAGAGCACACTCTCTGTATTGTGCCAAGATTTAGAAGGCGGTATTATAGTCAATATCAAGTCAGTGAGTCAATTATAACTGTAAAGAATAATATAGTACTTACAAATATACAAAACAGTGCTTCCTTCTCTCGCTATTCCAAGAGTTCTTCGCGACCGGGAGATCGCTGGACCTCGACCTGCTCGATATCCGCCAGCAATTCTGCGTGGTCGGAGGATTCTTTGATGAGGTGCAGCATGCGGTAGTACTTGTCTGTGTCATCACTGGTGTATCCAATATTTTCAGTGGAATTACGAGGTCGTTCAAAAAAAAAATTTCGCGGCAGTAAATTATCGCTGGTAGGCAGTTTGCTCCTTGCAGCCCTAATAGGTACCACATAACTTGTATAAAACAGCTTGACGAAGTGCAACATTAGCATGATGAGCTCGTTATTCCGATGGACTCGATAGATCCGCGCTCCTCTTTGAGCTGTCAATGCAACTAATACGGTGCTGTGGGTATCACTACAGAGCATGTGAAACATCAATTGGGGGATGTGGAATGTGGCAACTTTGTCTGGTACATATGTCTTCAGGGAAATCGATTTCTTGTCTGTACTGAGTGTGAATGGACTCAGGCATTTTACTTCCAAGCATTCAACAGTACCATTATGGTGACTGATCATGCCATCTGGCGAGCTTCCAAGTAGTGGCAATTGTCCAGCAGCCACCCACTGCTTGATTTGTAGCCATTCGCTGGCTAGGAAATGGGAACTGGACTCATGAAGCAGTAGCGTTTCAAATGCATTCAGGCCAACTTCACTCACTACTGCTGTATCTTTGAAATAATTTAGCGCTACTAAAATCGCAGTGGCTTCTTGGCAGTTTCCCCAGCTCAACTTGGCTTCTGTGACCGAAGACATCAACCGTTTGGTACAATTGGTGGCGCCTCGTATTGGACGATACACACAGTGAGCACTGTTTGCATATTTTTCAATTTTATTCTCAATTTTTATTTTCCAAGGAGAAATATCAGCAGTGTAGCCACTAGCTTCACTGATGGTATCGCTATTCAGCAATGAATTATAGTCCTCGATAGGGTCGTCCAATAGGTTATAAACAGCTTGAACGGCAAGAGTGCGTCTTAGTGACTTTGGGATACCTAAATGAGTACTGGCTTTACTCTCCAGTAGTCCTAAGCTGCCGGCAATCATTGAAGTAGTGAGGCGTCCGGTGTGCAAGATATTCCACTGGTATGATGATTGTCTAAATTTAGATAAATCTTTCGTGCTACTTATAATTTCAGGTCCATTTTCATGTAGTGGTATATATAATGGATGCCTTCGAAGATCGTCCATGGGTATTGCTCGCCACATTACATTTGCTTTTAAATTACGTTTATGCTTCTGCATAGGACGCCTTACAGCTGTCCTCTGCATTAAGTACTTTTCGACCTCATCTAATGATGAACTACTATTACTATCATCACTGCCTCCTTCATCGACGCCGAGACTCATCTTAATTGTGATTTTTCTGCTATAGCTGCCACTGCACACGAAACTCACGACTATCGGCGCGACTAGAAGTAGGTGCAACAGCAACAGCATGGAGACCCCTCCTTCTTTTTCTCAAATTTTTGGAAAAGGGTGTGGATGAAATAATTTTGGGGTGTGGAGTTCTTCTTAACATTACAAAAAGTTTTGTCCAAAAGTCAGTGAATTTCTCTACCACTCTTTGCCTAGTCCTTTGTGCGAAGTCCAAACGGTGTTATCCATCGTCCAAGTTGCAATAGCAGTCGTCTCAAATTATTTGAAATCAAAGCAAGAATCGTCGAAATGGCTGCATTTCCAGATAAAGTTGGCGTAGGAGGGTCGAATAGCTCTCCTCCTAGATTAGTGGAAGCCACCGAATCATATCTGCATATAGAGTGGCCGCAAGCAGCTGATGCAATTTTTGAATTAGAAATGAAAGAAGTCGCTGCTTTAACTGTACCGCAACAAGCAGTAGCACCTTCCGATACGGAGTGGAAATCTCTTACAACGACGCTTAAAAGTAACTCTGTGAAGAAGAAAAACTTATTAGTAGGAGTTGGTTATCAATTTCGCTACCGTATTGTTGACAGCAATGGTCATTTCTCACATCCTAGTGACACGTACTACTTGAGAGATTCCACGACTATGAGGTACATTACTCCCCCATCATTAGTCAAGGTTGACGGGAATTGTTGCACTATTTCATACATAGAAGTCGATGGAGTTGTTGGCTATAAAATAAGATATAGAAGAGAAGATTGCTATGACGACTGGGTTACCATCGAAAAAGTAGTTTCTGGTTCTAGTGTCACAAAGAAAAATTTAATTAATGGTGCAACATATTTGTTTTCTGTTGTGCCTGTTATTGAGAACAGTAATGAATACGTATGGTCAATGGCTACATCAGTAAAAGTGCACTCCCTTGCGCCTTATTTCTCTCAAATACTTCCATCGGAATTGTACCAAAGCAGCACTTCACTGAATATGATAAAATGCAAAGAATTTTTACCTAATAAGATCATATTGTTTTATTTCAGCGCTCACTGGTGTGGCCCATGTAGGCAGTGGACACCGCAGTTGGCTCAATTTTATTTCAATATTAAACGGGCTCAGCTGTCACACGAGATAGAGATTATATTTTGCTCTTGCGATCATAGTAACGAGGAATTCTTGAGCTATTATAAAGAGTCGCATCCCTGGTTAGCGGTTCATTACGATGCTCCAGCGCGAGAGGAACTGGCGAGTAGATTTAAAGTTACTGGTATTCCCCGATGTGTGGTGCTGAACCCTAGTGGCAAGATTATTGTCGATAATTTAGTAGGAACTAACCTAGATGTATCATTAGTTAGTAGCTGGAAGAAGATGTAATTTACTTACATATGTACATAGTTACATGTTATAATTGTGTTATTTCTTTTTCTTTGACTTGTTTCTTTCGTTTGTGCTGTCGCTTACTTCTTCATTCAATCGCTTCGTCTTGACAGTACTTGTGATCTGATACTTCCTTAGTACTGGCTGTAATGCATCGTCTATCGAGTTATAAGGGATAAGCTTGTTCTTTGTGATAGTCTTAGACGTGGTTGAATCGACGCCGAAGATATAAGTAACTGCGTCATTAAACGGGAAGCTTTTCTTGTCCAACACCTTCCTATTAATGTAACCAGGATAATTATACCGGTCAAAAATTACAGCTCCTTGCAATGTAAAGTTGTATTCACTGGCGATTCCGCATATATCCCACCAACAAAACGGTTCAATTGTCTTGTGAGTAATGTGCACCTCACCGCCGTCCTTGAGATATTCTTTAATATTCGCAAAAAAGTTTGATAGTAATAAAATATTTGATTCTAACTCACTAATCTGGCCATATTGACCATGCTCAACTCTAACACAAGGGAAATTCCATATTACCACATCGAAATAGTGCTGATACGTGGTAGATATTATTTTGTTGTTCTGTAAATTAGTTGCATCCACATCATGCAATACTACAACAGACTGGTTGCGCAATGTGTCCAAGATCTGTGCAGAAGATGGATACGTTCGAAGGATTGAATCCCGTGACTCGTGGCTCGTTGCTACGATTGTGCCGTTCCCATTGGGCTTGTGATGATAAAATTCATTCGACAATGATAATGTAAAACTGAAATCGCCGTCTCCTAATGTAAGTATACATTGACTTTGATTATACAAGCCACAGTATACCTTATTGTTGCTCCTGAAACATAATTCAGGACGAACATTAGGAGTAAGTTTAATGTTATCGCCATAATTACCCGAGGGAGATAGTTTATATAAGCATGGAATGCAATGCTTTAAGCAGCACTCAAGAGTGGCAGGAACCACAAATAGCCTCTCGCAACCCTTTCTGCCGCCGTAACTGTTGTCAATCGAGCACATACTCTTCTTCCACCTATTTTTACCTGTGTTTTTGGCAAACTTTTTGCCAAAACTTTTTGTTGGTACCGGTATTTTCCACCGGTACCTTGAAAAAAGTGCTGAATGAAGAAACAGTAACATCATTCATTGTGCCTTCCTTGCCTGTTGCGACGCAGTACATACCATAGCAATGAGACGGTGGGTATACAATAGTGCATTACTGATTTTATAACGGTTACGCAGGAATCGATATGGGCGCGGCGGGCAGCACGGCCTACATCAAGGAGCTGATAGAGAACGGAGAGAATGCATTTCCTCCATCCAAGATGTTTTCATTGCCTTTTGCAGATGATGAATTTGAGAAGTTAACAAGTCTTTCAATTGAGGACATTGTAGTTGATGATCGCATAATCTGGCTCCGACCGAATCAAATTGGAAATGGAAATTTGTTTTACAATCATTCGGATCCTAAACCAAATGATGTCTTATTGTCAGACAATATATACGACGTGAAATATAATGACACAATCGCGGAATTGGCTAGTATAATGAGTGTTATGACTATCCGTTCGGACTACTTGCAGTCTTTATTCATTATGTATAATGCAAATGCTGGTGTATGTGCGGTAAAAGTGTATAGAAACTGCAAAGATGAAGTGATCGTAATTGACGATTACATTCCTTGTTTAGAGAAGAATAACACACCATTGTTCATTTACAGTAATAATGGTGACTGCTGGGTGCCATTATTATTAAAAGCATTAGCTAAAGTCCATGGTTCGTACTTACGTGTGTTTCAACAATGCGGTGGGCGTGAGTTGTTTCATGATCTCACGGGAGAAGTGGTGCTATCAAGGACAATTTCTTCAACGGTCTATAACAATGAGGCGTGCATGAAATTATTTCATTCATTGTATCCAAGTAGTGCATCTGGTAATAATTTTACAGTATTAATTAATAATGAACAAGGCGTTTTGACTGCGGAGGACGCGACAAGTGTGACATCGTCATCAAGCATCAGTCGTGTAGCAAGTATTGACACGGCAATATCGACCTCTCACTCATTATCATTATTAGGAATGAAGCAACCTGCTAAATTAGGAATAGGCACATCCTTAAAAGGCAGAACTGAAGAAGAGCTGGTGGTGCAAGGTTACTCACCTTATTACCACATCAAGCACAGCCATGATGAGACGGAGTCCACAGCCAGCAAGTTGCACTTGGCCATCAATTGGCTCAAATTACTCCAGCATTATCAAAAAATATATACGTGCATACTGCGCGACAAGAGAAATAGTGCCATGTGGACAATTTACCAAGCAAAATGGATAGCTGGAGTAAACAACGGTGGTCCCACTACCTCCTCAAGGTGGAGAGATAATCCGATGTGCCGACTGATGCTATTGAGTGCAAACATACGGAAGTGTAGGCTATCCGTGTGCTTATCGACGCCAGATAAGTCTACCGCGGACTATGAGGACCATGCGGTATACAGTAAGACCAACAGTGTCTATCCCGATATCGGCATTGCTGTGTGCCGCGACCATCCTGTACTGGACATTGTCAAGTACGACACCTCCAATGGATCGCGTGATGTGTCGTACGAGTTAGATCTTTTGGAAGGGATTTCTACCTACGCTTTAGTGCTTTCATGCGCGGACAGGAGTGTCAACTCACCTTTCTTCGTCACGGCTGCCGTGTTCGACTTAGAAACTGGGAATCAAATAAAAATTAAGACAGAAACACTAAGCGATTTCGATGGATTTTATCATTCGTCCACGATTGAAGGCAAGTGGACCAAAGGCGTGAACTCATTCGGTCCTCTAGGTGGTATCAACCCCAGTGCAACTGCCCGCAACACATCTTACCGGCTACGTTTCAAAGTAGACAAAAGCTTGATTACCCCAGTGGTAACGATCAAGCTTTGTCTCATTTTAGTGTACGATAAACAAATACCCGCGGAGGAAGACGCTGCTGCACTCACCCTGGTCAGACAGAAACAAAAATCACCGTTTTTGGCAGCAGGAACATTTCTTGTTACGCCTAATTATCTCTCTCGTTTGAAATATTATACGGGTACCGTGATGGCTACCGACACTCAGTTCGGCACCAGGGACGACGGACTCATCGGTAATTTAGGCTTTATATACGGTCCGATGCATGCGAGATACAACGAATTGAACGTGAAAATGGACCAAATGAATTATGTTTGCGATCCGGACACTCCATCGGGGTGCTATTGCGTAGATTACATCGCGGTGCCCACGACTAAGTATTGCGACGAGGAAGGTTCGTATATTCTTAATGTCAAGAGTAACATTCAGTGCGACGTGCAACGGTTATCTTATGATGAAATTGAAACGCCAACTAAGTTGTACAACGAAAATCTGTTCACTATGATTCGCACCAATCAAGTCATGAATAACATTAGGCCCGAGAAAATGGTCCTTTATGATACCATAAAGAGCACCGCTGTAAAGAGTCAAGAGGAAGGATACACCACAAGGTAGCACTCACTCATACGTCCTTATGAACCCACCTTACTTACTCACGCAATCTTAGAACCGAAAAGAATATTGCGAAAGTCAATTTGCGCAAGTCGTTAGAGCGATGCTTCCCGCACGAGGAACGCCTCGTACTTACCAGGCAACTAAAGTTCTTGGGGGACGACGTTGTTAAGCACAAGGAGTTCAAGCCGGAGTTGTTGTTGATTCGACATGATGCCAGAAAAAAACACAAAGAATTGAAAGAAAAGCTGAAACCATACAAAGTCAACTGATCGGATCGACGAATTGCGTGTAATTATTGTAATTTACTGTCTTTATTCCTTTTTTTGTACATTTTCTTTGGGTGTGGACATTTATTCCTTTTTTTTTGTCAATTTTTGATCAGTCACTTATCAGGCTAGTGCGGAGATGGACGCGTCGTTCGGTGTGTTCAATGGCTCGCGGTACGTGGCCTATCCGCTAGACTTGCACACAGCGCGAGCACGTGTTGCCGCGTCCGCATTCGGGAACACATTCCGCAGCGGATGGATCGTGGAGGTGGAGGTAGCTATTGGTGAAAGAATTTCTGAATACGTTTGCACTATCTGGCCAGGTATACCCTCACTCAAATACTTAATCACATACTAACTCACGCATCTATATCAGATACTGGAAGTAAACTAGATGAAGGTACAATGGTGATAGACACAAGTGTTCAAATATCTGGAGACATGACAGATTGGATTAATGCAATAGGTAGAGTGAAAGCATATTATCCACCTATCAACTGTTCATCATTTTCATTAGTAATTAGTGCCGAAGAGAAAAAGAACATAAGGTTCGCAATTACTGCTATTAACTTTAACAACTTGCTCATTTCCTATTACCACAGTTCTTTTTGCATGATCGGATACCCAATATGTGCCGATGCTTCAGTGCTTTTCAAAGACTCCACCGGTTTCTTGAGAAGAAATGTGGTTCAAAATGTCCATTCCACCAATGGATCATCAAAATATGCAGTTGTATTCAGCAATTCAATTGTACTGAACACTTCCTCGTCACACCATAGCACAGTGCCGAGGACCTCTGATGCCACCGACAGCCCCTCGGTGGTGAGCTGCACTTCTGTAGTGTCGACAATTATAAAGAAAGTTGTAGTTCCCTATCTATCATTTAGGGATAATAGTGTTCACGCGGTGCAAAATTTATACAAAGGAATATTACTCGTTGGACCTCCTGGTACGCATATACTCACCCGTCACTCAATAATTTTATATCTTACTCCTTTTTCACAGGCACTGGCAAAACGTACGCTATAAAGGCAGTCCAGCAGCTCTGTCGGGCGTATCTTTCGATTGCTATCAAAGAAATTAAGATAATCGATTTACTTGTGGACAGCAATGTAACCAGCAAATTAATGGATATTTTGCCTCGCCTAATCCCCAAAACAACTGAATTTACGTTTGTAATTATCGACGAAATAGACGCGCTTGGGGCGCCGGACACGCACACCGAGATACAGTCTTATATCAAGTACTTCATATGTCATTGGTTGGATACACTCACTACTGCTAACTACTGTGTTATTGGTACGAGCAATCGTCAAGGTGCGGTGGACCCCATGTTTTGCCGCGGCGGCAGGTTAGAATTGGAAATACAAGTATTGAATTCCAAGGACGACCGCATTGAATTGATAAAGCAATTGCTGCATTCACCTTACGTGAGTAAGAACCTTCTTGCACATGATGAAATAGGAGTCATGGCAGATCTATTGAGTGAGATGACCGGTGGCTACGTGGCTTCAGATTTACATGGATTGATAGAAGAGGCTTGCAATATCCAAGAATGTAATGATCCAAGGGTGGTTTCAGGTCGTTATTATGACAATATAACGGTTTTATCCACGCATGGTAAAACTCTATTGCATTGTATTGAGCGTGCGAAAGAAAAGGTTTCTCCTTCATGCTTACGCGGCGTCATCACCAAGTTACCAAAATTATCATTAGATGACGTGGTGGGCTACCCAGAGGTTAAAGCGAGTCTGATGAGGGTGTTATCTTTTTGTGATCCACAGAAAAAAAATTTAATCAAACGATTTAATTTACAGCAACCGGGAGGAGTTCTGTTACATGGACCTCCCGGTAACTCAAAAACTAGGTTAATAATGGCGGCCGCATCTCAATATGGACTGCCGGTCATCGCGCTGTCTGCGGCGGATATCTATTCCCAATATGTTGGAGATGCAGAAGCTGAAATAAGGAAAGCATTTCGGATCGGTCGCCAAGCATCGCCGTGTGTGTTATTCATTGATGAACTCGATGCGATTGTAACTAACCGGGCGGATGGTCAGGGTAATAGCAACAGTGCGGAGTCAAGGGTGCTAGCGACATTCTTGGTCGAAATGGATGGTATCAACAACAATAACAGTGGCTGCATCGTGATGGGTGCGACCAATCGCTTGGGAAGCATCGACAGCGCCTTGTTGAGGAAAGGAAGGTTTCATCAAATATTGCATGTGCCGTTACCGAATACAACGGAAAAGACCGAATTATTGATTTATTTTAGCAAGAAATACGGCTTTTCTACCGACATCGTTGAACGATTGAAGACTAAATTGCAGTCGAATATGAGTGGTGCTGACGTGGAGGTGCTGTGCAAGGAGGAATCCATCAACATAATCCGAGGCATGGTGAAGATGTAAAGTAGTTATATATACATGTTAATAATGACAGTTATTGTACTTATCCCTTGAAAGTCTCCGAGCGAATGACAGGTGAGCTGATCGAGCTCAATTCAGGATCGTATTTTACACCTTTTTCACGAATTCCACCAAATGTTGTGACTGTTAAGAAGGCTGCAAGGACGATAGTAATCATTGCGGGGAATGTAAAGTTTGGATTCAAGTACCAAGGCGCCTTCTCCCCACTCTGGGACACGAAGAAACCAGATCCACCAAATCCAAATGAAATATTTTTTAATCTGTTTAAATATATTTGTACGATTCCACCTTGATATTTATCCATTTTCTTACTCTGCATCTCCTCATATTCTGCCTGAATTGATTCGGGGGTGGATGCGATAAACGGATCAATATCCAAATCCTTCTGGAATAATGATTCAGGAGCTAATTGATTTCCTAGCCATGCTAATACTTTAATTTGTATTTCAATATTAGAATTTGCAGGTATTACCGGGTCAACCCCTTTACCACCATATGCATAATTAGAATTAACAATAAATCTAGCCTTTTCACCAATCTTCATGCTATTCACAGCAATATCCCAACCTTTAATCAACGAACCATCGTTTACTATGAACTGCTCTTTATCACCTTTAGCAAAGACTTCCTTCGTATCAAGAAGCATGGCAACATATTCAACAGCTAGAATATCACCCGTCTCAATCTTCTTACCACTGCCAGAGTTAATAACTTCTTTCCGCACACCATTATCATCGGTGAGTGATATCACTGACGTGGGTGTGGTTGCCGCACGCAATGATGTCGAAGTGAGGCCTCGGCAATAGTTACTTTGCAGCTTATGGCTACTCGATAGCCAGCCGGCGACCAGCAGTGGCCAGAGCAGCAGTGCAACCACCACGAGCTGCATCAATTTGTATGTATATTGGTGCATCAAACCAGGACCTGAAATTTTTATACCGGTACGGCCAGCGGATAAAAAGGACAAGTATATTTGGATCACAGGAGAAGAAAGGAAAGTGATACCACATCCTACCACACGCTTCGAGTACCATACTATGCACTAGGATTGTTTCGTCGCTATCTTTATTTTTCGAGTCGAAATTTCGACTGCACCGCACCTAACATGACCTGCAGACTTGCCATGCGAACAATTTGTGCTTTCCAGAGTAGACAGGTATAAATGTTACTGAGTTCCATCGAAGAGTACACATCAGCTCAATTGGACAATGACTCAATGAGAAGTACCGGTAATAGTACCGGCGTCTTTTTCTGGAACGAAAATAAATTATTTTAAAAATAATGAGCGAGTCATTCCAGGAGTTGATCCGCAAGGACTTGGTCTTGCTGTGGAAGATCCAGGACTACGTGTATAACTGGCCGTCGTTGGATGTAGGTATGGCCAAGATAGTGTCGAAATGGCCCTGGAGAGACGTCTGTACTGTTATTTGGTTATTCTTTGCGATTGGAACCATTGAGTTCAAAGGGAGACACTTCTTTCTGGTGATTATGAATTTATGCGCATGTTTTATAGCAAGGAAAGCAATTGCCGCTAAACGCCCCGTTGAATATGATATAAGGTTACAACCTTTAACTGATTTAGGTGAGGAATCATA
>JACCDO011439366.1_pt1 | contig 14119 bp, 10 predicted proteins | sample 7446101 | NCBI WGS metagenome assembly JACCDO01 (sample SAMN15323440, study PRJNA562643) | freshwater metagenome | isolation source: river surface water | place: USA:Blue River Watershed | collected 2017-08-16
CTGACTCCCAGAACATAGGGTCCTGCAAGTGGATTTCTAAAAAAGGTCTGCATCTGCAAGCCGCTTACACTCAGTCCCATGCCCGCAAAAATGGCCACCAAGGCTTTGGGGGCGCGGTAGTTGAGGATGATATGCTGCCAGGAATCCTTTCCCCATGCTCCAGACCACAAGCCTGACAAAATCTCGCTGGGCGGGATCCAAACGGAACCCATGCTCAGGTTGAGCAATACGCTCAAGCCAAGGGCAAGGAGAACGAATGGAAAAAGAAAGGGCCTAAGGGACATGAAATGGGATACTGGTTTTTGGGGAACTGCAATGGGCTAAAATTAAGGGAGGAAAACCCATTCTGGACTTTTCACTTCTTTAATTTTTGGTAAAAATAGGGTTCGTAGCCCGGCAAAAGCTCAGGATGAAGAATTTTAATTAAGTCTTTGAGGATGAGGTCAGGGCGCAAATACCCCAATTCAAAGTATTCCAAGCCTCCAGTTGCTCCTTTTTTGGCAGTGTAGGTATAGACTTCCCCAGTTTTCCAAGCGGCAAAGGCCTGGTAGCGAGGCTCGACTTTCCCCATTTCCTCAAGGGAGGCAAAGTCTGCGGCTCCAATCCAAAGCGGAGCGGAAGTGCCTTGATCGAGTACCACTTCGTAGTTGAGTTGGAGGCTGCCGGCGGCTCCTTCTTTCCCAAAGACATAACTTCCTCCCGCTTTTTCCAAGAGTTGCGCCGCCCAACTTTCGCCTCCGGGAGCATACCAGATGTCCTGATACATCACGCCACTGAGAACTTTGGGTTTGTCTTTTTCTGCAAGTGAACTCGCCAAGACTTCGGCTTCTAGGTAGTCTTTTTTTATTTGTTCAAACTGGGCCAATGCTTCCGTGTATTTTCCCAAAAGGACCCCGGTAAATTTGATCCATTCGGCTCTTCCCAGTGGATTTTGCTCCACATATTCCCCATTGATCAGTGCAGGGATGCCCGCCTGCTTGAAGATATCCAAGTAGCGCAGGTCTTCACCCAAGGTGGAGATCATGATCCAGTCGGGCTGCAGTTCGAGCACTAGCTCTGGGTTGGCCGATGGTCCCGCTCCGAGTTCCTTCACCTTTCCTGCAGCAATTCGCGCTCGAGTCGGGGTAGAGGAGATCAAGTCAGTTTGGGGAAAGCCGATCAGCAGATCAGTCTGCTCCAAGGCATCCAAGTGGGGCACTTGGGTAGTGGAAGTGAGGACCACTTCAGCAATGGGGAGCTGCACCACGGCATCGTAGCCGGTCGTATTGACTTGCACGCCAGAGTCTAGGACCAGGTAGCGGTAAGTGTCCGAGGAACCTGCATACCCTTGGCTGACTTCGATTTCCCAAAATCCTTCGCCTTGGTACAATTGAAAACCAGTGGCAAAATCTAGGGGTACCGATTTTTTGAGGCGATTTTCGGTGTTGGTTTCCCCGCAGGAAAATAGCAGCAGCCCCCATCCCAAACACAGCAAGCAGGTAAGCCGGTAGGGTAGCGATCTCTTTTTACTTGGAAACAAATGCATGCAGGCTTTGGAGAAATTTTACACAAGGTAAGCGGGGCGGCTGGACTCTCAAAAAAAAATAGGTATCCCTTCTTTTTTTACCCGCCTTTTTGCGCGTCATTTGTTCAGATTTTGGTTTCCAACCCGAGCATTTCGGTTCTTGGAATTAAAAGGGAATCCGGTGCAATACCGGAGCTGTCCCCGCAACTGTAAGTTTGAATTTCGCTGCACTGCAGTGAAACAACTTTTGTAAATCCCCGCCATTGGTTCCTCGGAACTGAGAAGGCCTGCAAAAGTCAAACGAGCCAGGAGACCTGCCTCAATCTTTGATTCTGAGCTTTCGGAGGAAAAGCAGGTAGAAGCGTATCGTGGCTGTATCCCTTTTTGGGTGGAGCTGTTTTTCATTTCTATTTTTTCTTCGCAAGCCGGATTCGACTAGAACTTCTAATCGGAACCCAATGACTTTTGACCTGTGGTTTGTATCCCTACTTTCATTTGCCGCTCCCCAAGATACGGTGGTGCTGGCAGAGGTGGGCGTGTATGCAGCAGCGCTGGATCGGTTTTCGGCAGGGCAAACCCTCGTTTCCTACGATAAAAACACCCTAGATCGTTACCATGCACGCTCCTTGGGAGACTTGCTTCAAGAAACCTCCCCAATTTTTGTGCGCCAATACGGTGCGGGCATGCTTGCCTCACCTTCTTTTCGTGGCACCTCTCCGGGACACACAGCCCTATTTTGGAATGGCATTCCCCTCAATAGCATTTCCCTCGGCCAAAGTGATCTGAGTATTTTGCCGGTACAGGCTACCGATCGGGTGGAGCTGCATTTTGGAAGTGCAGCTGCTCTTTTTGGGAACGAGGCCATTGGGGGGTCGGTGCACCTATCCACTGCCCCTCCGCAGGAAAAAGGGGGTTCTGGTAGCTTGAGCCAGACGGTAGGCAGTTTTGGCTTAGCACAAACTTCCTTGACTGCAGGCTATGGAGCAGATAAGGTTCGGTTTCAAAGCAAGTTGTACCGCCAAAACCAACCCAATACCTTCCGTTATCGGGATATTTCGAGGGCAGGAGCGCCCTGGCAGCAGCAAGAACATGCACACTTTAAGCAGCAGGGAGTCCTACAGGAATTGTGGTGGCAACCCTCTTCCCGTGCTCAGGTCAAGGCCTCGCTATGGTACAATCAAGCCGAGCGGGAGATTCAGCCCCTACTTGGGAGCAACACAGAAGATGTGCAAGAGGACGAGAGTTTTCGAGCGGTGGTAGACTACCAATACCAGTCAAGAAATTCGATTTGGAAGCTCAAGGGGGCCTTTATTCAGGATTGCTTGCAGTTTAATGCGCAGGATAATCAAACCCAGCAGGGAATATTTGGCATGGATTGGGAGCGAACTTCGGCAGGCAATTGGGCCTTTCGTGCTGGCCTTCGCGGAACTTGGATGGCAGCAAACCTAAGTACCTACTCCGTCACCGAGCAGCGTATAGAGGCTTACCAAAGCATGGGCTGGGAGCCTGATGATCGAATTGCTGTTTCACTCAATCTCCGACAGCTAGCCTTTGGAGATGAACTAGTTCCTTTTCTACCCGGCTTAGGGCTGGATTGGAAGTTGGTGCAAGGGGAAAAAACAGAATTACTTTTCAAAACAGCGGTTGGCCTCGGCGTCAAACTCCCCACGCTGAATGATCGCTTTTGGAGTCCGGGAGGGAATCCCAACCTACGTCCAGAAAAAAGCCAGAATGGAGAACTTGGGTTTCAACTCAAGCGGTCGGGGGATTTTTCTTGGGAACAGCGCTTGACCTATTACCAGATGCTTGTGGAGGATTGGATCATTTGGCTTCCAAAGGGAGCCATCTGGAGTCCGGAAAATATCCGAGAGGTCCACAATCGGGGATTGGAATACCAAGGGAATAGTTCCTGGACTACTGGAGCATGGAATTGGAAAGCCAATTTGGGCTATACCTATTCCCGAACGCGCGATCGCACAGAAGGAGAAGGACAGCAGCTGCCCTACAGCCCCGAACACCAAGGAAATGCAGGGCTGCAACTCTCCCGAGGGGAGCTAACGATGGACCTCTCTGGATTTGTTGTGGGGCCTCGAAGCATTGCGATGGGTTCCTCCCGAGTCCTGGAAGGATACGCCCTCTGCAACTTAGGTTTTTCCTTTTCAGGAGTCCACTGGAAATCCCTCCAGTTGCCGCTCCGATTTCAAGTGCTCAATGTGTTCAATCAATCCTACGAAGTGCTTTACCTGAGGGCTATGCCCGGAAGATCCTACCAACTTAATTTAACGCTTAACTTATGAAAAACTTCAGCCAATTATTTTCACCAATTTTCTTGACGGTACTTCTTTTGACCGCTTGTGACCCAACTGAGGATGAACGACCTCTAGGAGCTTATGATGCGGGTGTTCTAATTCTGAACGAAGGTGCTTTTGGAGCCAATGATGGGGAGGTGAGCCACCTCAATCCAAGCACAGGAGTCCAAACTTCCGATTTATTTGAGTCTGCAAATGCTCGCCCTTTTGCAGGCCTCCTTGAGGACCTGGTGCTGGAAGAAAACCGTCTCTACCTGGTTGCCAACACGGGAAAAGTGGAGGTGGTGCAGCCGGGTGATTTCAAGTCGATTGGTGCCGTGGACAAGGGCTTGGACCAGCCTCGGTCCCTCGTGACCGCTCGCGGCAAGTTATTTATCTCGGATTATGGGCCTTACGATGCCAACTACAACACGCCATCTTCCTATGTCGCCGTGGTGCAAGGACTTGATGGAGGGGTAGTAAAGAAAAAAATTCCCGTTTCGAGCAAGCCAGAGGATCTCTATGCTTTTGGATCCTATGTCTTTGTAGCGGGATCTGAAGGTAAAAAGGTGGAGATCCTCGATGCCAATGCAGAGCTCCCATTCAAATCCTTGGATATGCCCGGTCAACCTGTACAGTTTTTTGAATTGGATGGGGAACTCTGGGTGTTTTGCTACGATGCCCAAAAGGTCTATTTCGTTTCCATTTCCAAAAGTGGCTTGAGCCAAAAGGCAATCCGTACCTTTCCTGTTGCGCAGGCCACAGGCCGCATCGCCAAAGGAGATACCGATACCTTTTACCTGCTTACCAGTTCCGGATGGCCGGATTACAAGGATGGAATTTCGTTAGTTTCCCTTGGTGCTGGAATCCTGACGACTGACTGGAAAAAGGGCTCTGGGTTCTATGGTATTGGCTTTGATCCCAAAAAGCAGCAAATCTACCTGGCCAATGCCAAGGGATTTCAAGGAAATGGAGAAGTGATCGTATTCCAAAAATCAGGAGCCGAGGTGTCCAAGTTTGGCGTGGGCCGAGGCCCCTCCGGGTTCCTCTTCCGGTAGTTTAGTCATAAGTCAGCCTCTTGTTTTCCGAAGGGAGAGGAAGGACTGGACTTCTAAAATATGAACTTTATCCCGAAGTAAAATTGATCTGCGAAAAACTCTTTTTTCACGGAGATCAAATTTGAAAAACCCGCTGATTTATTTCAGATTGAATTGTACCCCAAACCTATATTGAGGTTTGGGGTACAATTCAATGAGCCGTGGACCGTCAGCCGTGGACATTTTTTTACCTCACCTGATAGCTTTGTGTGAAGGGTTGCCCAGTCGGCCCTACACCCTCCAAAAGCAAGCGGCCGCTAAATTTTTCCAAATAAGGTCCGAGCACTTTTGGGTCTTTGGCAGGCATCTCATTGATATGTGTGATTACGTAGCCAGCACGGAAGCCAAGGTCCATCAAATAGCCATTAGTGAGCGAGGTGATTTTTACCCCATAGGGAAGTTTCAACCGATCCTTGTCCAGGGCATTGATGCTTTCTAGGCTAGCGCCTAAGATTTCCGAACTGTAAAAGATTCGTTTGGTGATGCCAATGCCTCCTTCGATGTTTTGCAGGGTAAGCGAGACTACATCCAGTGCCCCACCTCGTTGGTAGCCAAAGGTCACCTGCTCACCAGGATAGTAGTAGGAGAGGGCCTCTTCAAAGCTTCCTTTGCCCGTGATGGTCCAGTCACCTATCTGGGTAATCACATCATTTTTTTGAAGACCTGCTTTCTCTGCTGCTCCCTTTTGGACAATCCGAGTGATGACCACCCCTTCCAAACTCTTCAAATTCATTTCTTTTGCGAGTTCGGGCGTGATCTCCGCTACCTCGACCCCAGGGATGGCCTTCTGAACTTCGCCATGCTGAATCAAGTCCTTGGCCACCTTGACGGCTACATCTACCGGAACAGCAAATCCGTAACCGGTATACGAACCAGTTCGGGAGAGAATGGCTGTATTGATGCCCACCAGTTCTCCTCGAACATTCACCAGTGCACCTCCTGAGTTACCCGGGTTGATGGGAGCATCGGTTTGTATAAAGCTTTCCAGCGGAAAATCTCCACCCAAAATATTGATTTGGCGCTCTTTGGCTGAGACGATGCCTGCCGTGACGGTGGAGGTAAGGTTGAATGGATTGCCCACAGCTAGCACCCATTCGCCGATCTGGAGGCTACGACTCGATCCCAACTTGATTTCAGGCAGATTTTGGGCCTCGATTTTCAATACAGCGATATCGGTGTTTTTATCGATGCCCACCAATTTGGCTTTGTAGGTTTGCTTTTGATGTACTACCTCTAGGGTCTCGGCTCGGTCGATCACATGAGCATTGGTGAGGATGTATCCGTCTTTGGAAAAAATCACCCCAGAACCTGTACTCACTTGTTGGCTCGGTGTAGTCCCAAAGAAGTAGTCAAACATGCTGTAGCGACGGTAGTCTGTCCCACTAAAGTTTTTGATAAATACCACCGATCCTGTACTACTTTGCGAGGCTTCCACAAAGGATTCTGGTGGGAGGCCTATGCTTGCAGGGGAATGGGAGGCAAACTGAGATGGCAAACTTTGATCCACAAGCGTGGTGGTAGGGGGCTCTGGATTTGAAGTTAATGTAGTCCATAGTGCTGCGCCAGCGAGGCCTGCAAGAAATGAAATTCCGATGGATTGAATTTTGGAGGGAAGCATGTTCGAACTGTGTTTTCGGTGTAAACGAGTGATTCTTAGTTTGCTGCTACTATTTTCAGAAAATTTTACTAGAAAAAAATAAACAAAAATTAGCCCAAGCGCTAAAATCTGACGAGATGTACCTAGAAATTCAGTCCAATTGGTAATTTTGTCAGTTCACACCCCAACCTTCTTCTCTGAACTGGGTTATAATTTTTATAGCATCACCTAAATGACATCAACCAAGCGCGTAGCACTTCTTGGAAGTACAGGGAGTATTGGAACTCAGACCTTGGATGTCATTCGTCAGCATCCTGAAAAATTTAGTGTAGAGGTCCTCACCGCTCAGAACAATGTTGATTTATTGATTCAACAGGCTTTAGAGTTTGTTCCCAATGCCGTAGTGATCGGTAACGAGGCCAATTATTCCAAGGTTAAAGAAGCCTTGGCTTCGGCTCCAATCAAAGTTTTTGCGGGTCAAAAAGCGATTGCTCAAGTGGTGGAAATGGAGACCATCGATGTGGTGTTGACCGCACTAGTTGGGTACTCCGGTTTGATTCCTACGGTACATGCCATCCGGGCCGGCAAGCAAATTGCCCTAGCCAACAAGGAGACCTTGGTGGTAGCAGGGGAGTTGATTACCTCACTTGCCAAGCAGCATGGTGTCAATATTTATCCGGTAGATTCAGAGCATTCGGCAATTTTCCAATGCTTGGTAGGGGAGTTTCACAATCCCATCGAAAAAATCATTCTCACCGCTTCTGGTGGGCCCTTTCGGGGAAAAGACCGAGCCTATCTGGAGACGGTCACCCGTGAGCAAGCACTCAAGCATCCCAACTGGGACATGGGTGCAAAAATCACCATCGATTCTGCCTCTCTGATGAACAAGGGCTTGGAAGTCATTGAAGCCAAATGGCTTTTTGGACTCAAGACCGAGCAGATTGACGTGGTCGTGCATCCCCAAAGTATTATCCATTCCTTGGTTCAATTTGAAGATGGGTCGATCAAAGCGCAACTTGGCCTGCCCGACATGCGTATTCCCATTCAGTTTGCACTCAGTTATCCCGATCGCTTGAAAAGTACTATGGAGCGGTTCAACTTTGCCAACTATCCCCAATTGACCTTTGAACAACCTGATTTGAAGACCTTTCGAAACCTGCAACTCGCCTACGATGCCCTAGCGGCAGGGGGCAATGCACCCTGCGTGTTGAATGCAGCCAACGAAATTGCCGTTGCTGCCTTCCTCAATAGGCAGGTCGGATTTTTGGAAATGTCTGATTTGATCGAAGAAACCTTAACCCGATCGGAGTTTGTTGCTCGTCCTCAGTTGGAGGACTACATCGAAACCGATCGAAGAACTAGAGAATTCACTGAAAATTTACTTAAGTCAAAAAACTAAATGGAAACCTTAATTATGGTGGGCCAACTGCTCCTAGGATTGTCAATCCTGGTGGGGCTTCATGAGTTGGGACACTTACTTACCGCCAAACTTTTTGGCATGCGTGTAGAAAAATTCTCCATCGGATTTCCTCCAAAAATAGCAGGATTTCAATGGGGCGAAACTGAATATTCCATTGGTGCGATTCCGCTTGGAGGATTTGTAAAGATTTCTGGCATGGTGGATGAGTCCATGGATACCGAGCAGTTGGCCTCTGAGCCACAGCCTTGGGAGTTTCGTGCCAAGCCAGCCTGGCAGCGCCTGATTGTCATGCTGGGAGGCATTATTGTCAACGTGATTACCGGTATCATCATCTTCGTGACGCTGGTGTACTCCAATGGAGAAACCTATTTCTCTAGAGATCAAGTGATTGAAAATGGAATTGTGGCCTACGAATATGGGGAAGCCATCGGCTTGAAAACAGGCGACAAGGTGTTGGATGTCAATGGACAGCCTTACCAAAGCATTTCTGAACTGAGTAGCGGATCTGCCTTGCTTAGCGAGAATGGCTACTATACGGTAGATCGTCAAGGTGAACAAGTCAAAGTGAGTATTCCCAAGGGTTTTATCAATAGTTTCAACTCGGAAGAGGCCTTCAGCAAGTTTATCGCAGTTCGCTTTCCTTTTGAAGTAGGATCAGTGGATCCAGGTACGGGTGCAGAGAAAATGGGCATTGCCGCTGGGGATCAAATCATTGCGGTGAATGGAAGTCCAATCACCTATTTTGATGAGATGCAAACTGCTTTGCAGCAGGTAAAAAATCAATCGGTGACCCTAGTTCGTCGCCGTGGGGCGCAGGTAGATACCTTGAGTGTTCCTGTTTCAGCTGATGCCAGAATTGGTATCGCTGTTAATCCGCTTTTGGAGCCTGTACGAAGAGAATATGGATTTATGGAATCCCTTTCTCGCGGTACCTCTCGTGCCTTTGGAGCGGTGATTGTGAATGCGAAGGCCTTGGGCAAAATGTTTACAGGCGAGGTGTCCACCAAAAATGTGAGCGGTCCGATTGGCATGGCGAAAATTTATGGCAACCAATGGGATTGGGTGAAGTTTTGGAGCATCACAGGCTTGATATCCATGATTTTAGCCTTTATGAACCTACTTCCAATTCCGGCTCTAGACGGAGGACACGTGGTGTTTTTGCTTTACGAAATGGTATCTGGTCGTGCACCTTCTGACAAGTTTTTGGAAGTTGCGCAAAAGGTGGGCATGGTCATTCTACTCGGTTTGATGGTGTTTGCCATCGGTAACGATATCCTCAAACTCATCTTCTAGTCGGTCTGTCAATATGGCCAACTCCCGGTTTGGCATTTCAATTGAATCTTAGGAAAGAACTTGGATCTAGTCCAAGTTCTTTCTTTATTTTAGTAATATCCTGACAGCAGGCTGTCAATCTGTCTATATGAGCCAATTTGAAAATTCTTTATTCCATAATTTAATGAACGGCGAGTTTGCCGCTGAAGGTGACTTGATTCAATTGATTACGGATGAAGAAGACGAAGTCAATTCCAAGGAAGCCTATGGAGAAGAGATTCCTATCCTGTCCGTTCGCAATACGGTTCTATTTCCTGGGGTAGTCATTCCCATCACCGTTGGACGTCAGCGCTCGATTCGCTTGGTAAAGAAGGCGCAAAAAGGCAATAAGTACATTGGCGTTTGTGCACAGATTCAACCCAATCAGGATGATCCCAGTTGGGAAGACCTGTACCAGGTCGGTACCTTAGCCAAAATCATCAAAATGATTGTCCTTCCTGATGGAAATACCACAATCATCATTCAGGGGAAAAAGCGCTTTGCCATTCGGGAGCAGGTCACTGACGATCCGTATTTCATGGCCAAAGTGGACTACTTGGAGGGAAGTTTTCCCAAAAACTCCAAGAAAATCAAAGCGCTAGAAGAGTCGCTCAAGGATGCTGCAATCAAGATTCTTCACCTCAACCCGGAGATTCCCCGAGAGGCGCAGGTAGCCTTGGACAACATTGACAATACGGCTTTTCTCACTCACTTTTTATCCTCCAATATCAATGCGCCGGTAGAGGCCAAGCAGCGACTTTTGGAAATCAACGATGGGGTAGAGCGTGCTACTTTATTGCTGGAATTCATGATGAAAGACATCCAGATGCTGGAGTTGAAGTCGGAAATCCATAAAAAAGTGCATACTGACATCGATCAGCAGCAGCGGGATTATTTCTTGCGGCAGCAGATGCGCGTGCTCCAAACCGAATTGGGAGAGGAAGGACCGGAAAAAGAAGTAGAAGACCTTCGTGCCAAAGGAGCCCTAAAAGCCTGGCCTGCCGAGGTGAAAAAGCATTTTGAGAAGGAATTAGACAAAATCCTACGCATCAACCCTTCTGCGGCCGAGTATCCCATTGCGCTGAACTACGCAGAAACCTTAGTGGAATTGCCTTGGAATGAATTTACCCAAGACAATTTTGATTTGAAGCATGCACGTGCCATCCTGGATGCAGACCACTTTGGGCTGGAAAAAGTCAAGGACAGAATCATCGAATACCTGGCCGTATTGAAATTGAAGAATGACCTGAAAGGACCGATTCTCTGTTTGTACGGCCCTCCAGGTGTAGGTAAAACCTCCCTAGGAAAATCCATTGCTTCCGCCTTGGGTCGCAAATACATCCGCATGTCTCTAGGAGGCCTGCATGACGAAGCCGAGATTCGTGGACACCGCAAGACTTACGTGGGCGCGATGCCGGGTAAGGTGATTCAAAACATGAAAAAGGTCAAGATCTCCAATCCAGTATTTGTGTTGGATGAGATTGACAAACTTTCTTCTGACTTCCGTGGAGATCCTTCTTCAGCCTTTTTGGAGGTTTTGGATCCTGAGCAGAACTATGCCTTCTTGGACAACTACCTCGAGGTGGAATACGACTTGAGCAAAGTTCTTTTCATCGCTACTGCCAACTCGCTCGATTCCATACAGCCGGCACTTCGGGATCGGATGGAGATCATCGAGGTGACAGGCTACACCCAGGAAGAGAAATTGGAAATTGCGAAGCGACACCTCGTTCCCAAGCAACGGACCGAGCATGGGTTGAAGCCTAAAGAGATTACCTTTGAAAAGGCGGCGCTACAGAAATTGATTGAAGAATATACCCGTGAGTCGGGCGTGAGAAGTTTGGAGCGGGTCATCGGAAAGGTGGTTCGAAATATCGCCAAATCCATTGCCATGGAAGAGGAGTATGCCTCCAAAATCACCCCTGAGGCGGTTCGTAAGATTTTAGGAGCACCGATTTTTGATAAGGAGATCTACCAGGACAACAGCATCGCTGGGGTAGTGACCGGCTTGGCTTGGACCAGTGTGGGAGGAGAGATCCTCTTTATTGAATCCAGTCTGAGCAAGGGCCGAGGCAAATTGACCCTTTCAGGCCAGTTGGGCGACGTAATGAAGGAATCTGCCATGACGGCACTTTCTTACTTGAAGTCCAAAGCAGAGCATTTGGGAATTGACCACCGCGTGTTTGAGCAATACGATTTGCACATTCACGTGCCTGCAGGAGCAGTTCCCAAAGATGGTCCTTCGGCAGGCATTACCATGCTGACTGCCATGGCATCGGTGTACACCCAACGTAAGGTAAAGGCAAAAGTAGCCATGACTGGAGAGATCAGTTTGATCGGTAAAGTCATGCCGGTAGGCGGAATCAAAGAGAAAATCTTGGCAGCCAAGCGTGCGGGAATCAAAGAAATTATCCTTTGCCATAAGAATAAGCGTGATATTGAAGAGATTGATGCACATTACTTGAAGGGCATTCAATTCCATTACGTGACCCAAGTGGATGAGGTCCTCGCTATTGCTTTAACTGCTACTCAAGTGGATCGTCCGCTACAGTTTAGTTTTACAGCAGAAACCAAGCCTTCCGTTTAAATCGGATTTAGAGTTTTGCTAAACCCGATTCCCTAGAAATTTAAAGATCAGTTTCAAGATATGCTCCCACCCCTTTCCCTTACGCCCAGACAGATCGTTGAAGAACTCGACAAGTACATCATTGGTCAGCAGGATGCCAAGCGCAATGTGGCCATTGCTTTGCGGAATCGTATTCGACGCATGCTGGTGACTTCGGATATTCAGAAGGACATTGTGCCCAACAATATCCTCTTGATTGGAAGCACTGGGGTTGGGAAAACCGAGATCGCACGCCGCTTGGCCAAAATTGCCAATGCACCCTTTACCAAGGTAGAAGCATCCAAGTTTACCGAAGTGGGTTATGTGGGCCGTGACGTGGAAAGCATGGTCCGTGACTTGGTAGAGCAGAGTGTGCAACTTGTTCGAGATTCCAAAAAGGAAGAAGTAAAGGGGAAAGCAGCCGAGGCCGTGGAGGAAATTTTGTTGGATATATTGATCCCTCCGGTCAAAGGAATGGGATTTACGAGCGGCAATTCTTATCCTGCTGAGAGCAGTTCGGTACCTTCTTCGGATGAGGAACTCAACGAGCGTACCCGTGACCGCTTTCGAGAAAAACTTCGACAAGGGGAATTGGAGGATCGGAAGATTGAAATCCAAGTCAAAGCCGCCTCACCTGTTGGGATTGGCATGGTAGGAAACGGCATGATGGACGATGCGAGCATGGCCGGTCTCCAAGACATGATTTCGGGCATGATGCCCAAGAAAACGAAAAAGCGTAAGCTCTCCATATCAGAGGCGCGAAAGGTGCTTTTGGAAGAGGAGGTGTCCAAGTTGATTGACTTTGATGAAGTCAAAGAGGAGGCAATTCGACTAGCTGAAAACAATGGAATCATTTTCATAGACGAGATTGATAAAATCGCCTCCAAATCCGGAAAAGGTGGAGGTGGGCCCGATGTGAGTCGCGAGGGTGTTCAGCGGGATTTACTTCCCATTGTGGAAGGTTCTTCTGTTACCACCAAGTACGGGGTCATTCATACCGATCACGTACTTTTTATTGCGGCTGGCGCCTTTCACGTAAGCAAACCTTCCGATTTGATTCCTGAATTGCAGGGGAGATTCCCCATTCGCGTGGAATTGCAGTCGCTCACCAAGGAAGATTTTACGCGCATCCTGAAGGAGCCCAAGAATGCCCTGACCAAGCAGTACCAAGCCCTATTTGAGGCAGAGGAAGTTTACATAGACTTTACGGACGATGCCATTGAGGAGATTGCTAGCCTTGCCTTTTTGATCAATCAGGAAGTGGAAAATATTGGTGCGCGCAGACTTCATACCGTGATGAGTCACTTGCTCAATGACTTCCTGTTTGAAGTTCCCGACTTGATTGGACCGAATTCTAAAATTCGAATTACCAAGGAAATGGTGCAAGAGCGCCTTAGCAGCTTGGTGAAAAACCGAGATCTTTCCCAGTACATCCTGTAATTCGAATTAGGAACTGATTGTATCCGCTTCATTACTTGAGAAAAGTAAATGGGAGGGTACTTATTTTTTGGGACTATCCCACCAAGCAAAGGTGCAGGTAGCTCGGCTCAACTCTTTCCAATGGCTTGTGGATAGCGAAAAGGCAAAATGCCCAGAGGTAGGTAAATTATCCAATTTCACTCCCAGTAAATTAATCAATTCAGTAAGTCCAGGGTTGTGACCTACTAGGACCAAGGTTTGTATTTGATCCGATTGGGACTGAATGAAACGCAGTAAATGATATTCAGAAGCATGGTAAAGGGATTTTTCCCAGTGAATATTGGCTTCTGGATATCCGAGCACCTCGGCAGTTATGCTGGCGGTTTGCTGTGCCCTCTTGGCAGTGGAGGAGCAGATTAGGTCTACGGTTATCCCTCGACTTTTCAAGGAAGCAGCCATTTTGGGCGCATCGCGCAACCCCCGTTCGGCGAGTGGTCGCTCGAAATCTTGCAACCAGCTATGGTCCCAGTCCGATTTGGCGTGTCGTATCAAAATTATTTTTTTCATTTCTGTATAAAAAAAACGATTATTTTGTTTTTTTTAATTGAATAGTTACATTTAGTGCAATTTCAATTCCAATTTATCACAATTTATTATGTTTACCGGGACAGTAAAATTTTACAATGAAGCCAAGGGTTTTGGATTTATCGTTGATGACGAAACTCAAAATGACGTGTTTTTACACGCTACAGGCTTAGTGGACAAAGTTGCTCAAAACGACAAAGTTACTTACGAAATTAAGGAGGGTAAAAAAGGACCCAACGCAATCAACGTGAAAAAGGCCTAAGTTTTCTATAGAATCTTGGATCATGAAATCC